>ERZ795048.154-NODE-154-length-73678-cov-9.095310_pt1 | contig 73678 bp, 78 predicted proteins | sample MGYA00375132_ERZ795048 | MGnify/ENA primary metagenome ERZ795048 (study PRJEB30177, sample SAMN05720225) | activated sludge metagenome | isolation source: Anaerobic digester | place: Hong Kong | collected 2014-12-17 ...
GTCGGGCTCGGGGTGGGGGTGGCGGAGGGGGAAGGCGTGAGGCTGGGGCTGGGGCTGGGCGTTTCGTAGCCGTACGGGGAGGGGGGGGGGCTGATGGGCGAGGGGGTGACGGTGGGAGTGGGAACGTAGACGAAGGGTGAGCCGTCGATCCTGGTGCCGGGCGAATACAGGGAATCCTCGTCGCCGGCGGCCAGGGTGTGGAGCAGGAAACCCCCGTCTTCGTCCGGGCAACGGGTTAGGGACTGGTCCATGCCGCCTTCCTCTCCGTAGGTCACGGAGTCGAGGACCTCGCCGTCCAGTTCGAGGATGACGGTGTCTCCCCCGTTGGTGAGCCAGAGGCCGTACTCCGTGCCGACCGTGAAGACCGTGGCTTCGCCGAAAGCACCGGTGGGGGTGCCTCCCCCGAAGACCACCACCGCCGCCCCCGCTTCCAGGCTGAACCCATCGGGGAAGGTGAAGCGTTCGCTGGCGTTGTCGCTGATGGTCGCCCCGCCCAATTCCACGGGCAGGCCGGTCCGGTTGACCAGTTCGACGAATTCGTCCTGCCAGGAGGAAACCTCTCCGTCCCGGTTGGCGTCGCCGGCTCCCCAGTAGGGGGGGTCGGCCAGGATCTCGTTGATGACCACGGCTCCCAGGCGGGCGGTGGGAGAGGGGCTGGGGGTGGCGCTCGGGGTCGTGGTCGGAGTGGCGCTGGGGGTGGGGGTGACGGTGGGGGTGGTGGTGGGCGTGGGGGATGTGGAGGGAGTGGCGGAAGGGGTGGGCGAGGGCGTTTTGTAGCCGTAAGGGGTGGGGGAGGGGGTCTTCCCCCCCGTGGTCAGGGCGGAGACCTCGTTGGAGTAGCGGCTCTCGTAGCAGGTCTGATAGTAGGACTCCGTGTAGATCTGGCGGCAGGCCACCCGGTAGTAGTAGGTCCGGCCCGGAGTCAGGCCGGTGTCGGTGAAGCCGGGTTCGGTGACCAGGCCCGGGTTGACTTTTTCGTAAATCCCGGTGGCTTCGCAGCCGGGGTTGGCGTGCAGCCCGGCGCCGGAGTCGCCGCCGGAGACGTCGGAACGGAAGACGTCGTAGGAGTAGACGGAAGTGTCCTCTTCCCAGATCAGGGTAACGGTTTCGTCTCCGACCGATTCGACCTCGAGCCCGGCGGGCACGGCCGGGGGGGGGTAGACCATGTCGCTGGAGCCGCCGGGGGTCTCGGTCTCGTCGACGTAGGCGCGGGAACGGGTGATGTCGAAGTTGCCCCTGTCGTCGCATTTGACCAGGACGGTCCCGTCCAGGTCGACGCGGTAGACCACGCCCCCGGCCGACCAGACCCGGTCCAGGGCCTCCCGGGTGGGGTGGCTGTGGGACCCGGCTCCGTAGCCGTAGGCGACCGGGACCACTCCGTACCGGGGCGAGACGATATCCATGAAGTCCTGGTAGCTGGAGTACTTGCTCCCGTGGTGGTGGAACTTGTAGACGTCGGTGTCGGCCAGCTCGGCGCTCGCCCCCGCGTAGCTGTGGGGGGCGGTCTCGTTGACCAGCCAGTACTCCTGGTGGTTGCCGTCGGCGTCGCCCCCGGTGAGGAAGACGCTCTGGCCGCAGCGGATCTGGATCACCCCGGCCCAGTAGTTGTCGTCGGCCCCGTCCCAGGGTTCGTCGGAGTTGGCGCAGAGCACCCGGGCGCCGATGCGGGGGTCCCAGCCGTCGCCGACCGTGGTTTCGGTCCCGCTCAGCCAGTCGCCGGCGTCGTAGGTGTAGATGTCGGTTCCCTTGGCCTCGAGGGTCGCGATCAGGGTGTCGTAATCGGGTTTGTCGCCCTCGGGCCAGATCGTGTTTTCGAAGTAGCTGGCCACGGGGAAGTTGTCGGCCACGGCCTGCAACCCCCCGTAGTGGTCGGCCCCGGGGGAGGAGACCGACATGTTCCAGACGATCCCGTCCGTGCCGATCCGCTCGCGCAGAAAGGGGAGCAGGACGTCGTAGGCGAAGCCGGAGCGCCCGCCGTCCATGAGCAGGTTGCGGTCGTCCTCGGTGTCGAGGATGCCGTCTTCTCCGGGGAATTCGTAGAAGGCGCAGTCCCCGTAGAGCGCGGACTCTCCCTCGGGCACGTACTGGATATACCAGGCCCGCATGTAAAGGTCGTCGCCGGCGCGCGCCGTACGGCCCCCCCCGGCTGCGGCCAGTACCGCCAGCACCGCCACCGATATTCTTGACGGACGGATCCTCTTCATATCACGTAAGTTTCGCAGATTTAAGACTGCGGCGGAATAAAAACTCCCGAATTTTATTGCGCGACATGCCCCTGATCCGGATAATCCCGGTCTCCGGGGCCGCAGGGCCCGGGGCTGAAACGAGGATCGCGAGGAGGAAAACCATGAGCTCCGTTCATTCCGTATTGAAAGAAAAATGCGACGGGGACAGTCTGCGTCGGCTGCTGGCCCTGGAGAACCGCAAGCTGCACGAGTTCGTCGCCCACTACGCCGAAGTCTGCGACCCCGACTCCATCCGCGTCTGCGACGATTCTCCCGAAAGCATCGCCTACATCCGCTCCCGGGCTTTGGAGTTGGGGGAAGAGACGGCCCTGGCCATGGAAGGGCACACCATCCACTTCGACGGGTATTTCGACCAGGCCCGGGACAAGGCCCAGACCAAGTATCTGCTCCCCCCCGAGATGGACCTGGGTCCGCGGATCAACAGCATCGACGAAAAGAAGGGGTTCCAGGAGATGGAGGGTCTGCTCCGGGGGATTATGGCCGGCAAGCAGATGTACGTCCTGTTCTTCTGCCTGGGGCCGACCTTCTCCGATTTCTCCACCCCCTGCGTCCAGATCACCGATTCCGCCTACGTCGCTCATTCCGAGTACATACTCTACCGGCCCGGTTACGAGTATTTCCGGAGCATCGGCGATTCCCGCGACTTTTTCCGCTACGTCCATTCCGCCGGCGAGCTGGAGGGGAACGTCAGCAAGAACATCGACCAGCGCCGGGTCTATATCGACCTCAAGGAAAACATCGTCTTCAGCACCAACACCCAGTACGCGGGCAACACCGTCGGCCTGAAGAAGCTGGCCCTGCGCCTGGCCATCCGCAAGGCCTCGCGGGAAGCGTGGCTGGCCGAGCATATGCTCCTGATGGGCGTCCACGGGCCCGGGGGACGGGTCACGTATTTTTCCGGGGCCTTCCCTTCGGCCTGCGGCAAGACCTCGACCGCCATGTGCGCGGGCGAGGGCATCGTCGGGGACGACATCGCCTACCTCCGGGAAAAATCGGGGGTCTGCCGGGCCGCCAACGTCGAGGCCGGGATCTTCGGGATCATCCAGGACGTCAACCCCAAGGACGACCCGGTCATCTGGAACGCGCTGACCACTCCCGGCGAGGTTATCTTCAGCAACGTCCTCGTCGCCGGCGACGTCCCCTACTGGCTTGGAGACGGCCGCGACGTTCCCGAGGAGGGGGTCAACTACAGCGGGGAGTGGTACCGGGGGAAGAAGGACAAGTCCGGCAACGCCGTCTCCCACTCCCACAAGAACGCCCGCTACACCATCAGCCTCGCCCGGCTGGGGAACCTCGACGGCCGCGCCGACGACCCCGAGGGCGTCCCCCTCAGCGGGATCCTCTTCGGCGGCCGGGATTCCGATACCAGTGTCCCCGTACAGAAAGCCTTCGACTGGGCGCACGGAGTCCTGACCATGGGGGCGTCCCTGGAATCCGAAACCACCGCCGCCACCTTGGGGCAGGAGGGGGTGAGAAAGTTCAACATCATGTCCAACCTGGACTTCCTCTCCATTCCCCTGGGGCAGTACATCCGCAACTACCTGGCGTTCGGGAAACGGCTGGAAGTACCCCCCGCGATTTTCGGGGTCAACTACTTCCTGAGGGGCGCCGACGGGAAGTTCCTCAACGCCATCGAGGACAAGCGGGTCTGGCTGAAATGGGCCGAGTCGGCCGTCCACAACGACGTCGCCATGATCGAATCCCCCACCGGGTTCATACCCCGTTACCTCGACCTTCAGCGTCTCTTCCAGGAGGTCCTCGGCAAGGACTATTCCCGGGAAGATTACGTCCGCCAGTTCACCATCCGGATTCCGGAGAACCTGGCCAAGCTGGAGCGGATCGCGCACCTTTACTATGCCCAGGTCCCCAACACCCCCGACGTTCTTTTCTCGGTCTTCGAGGAACAGCAGGCCCGGCTGGACGAGGCCCGGCGACGCCTGGGGGAGTACATCTCCCCCCTGGACCTGCGCTGAGCCCGCCGTCGGCGGGGTTCGGTCAGAGGGTCTCGTCCAGGAACGCGACCAGCGCTTCCCAGGCGCGGGCTCCGGCGCGGCCGTCGGCTTCGAACGGCGCCCGGGAAAAGATCAGGTTGCGGCAGATCTGGGCCGGGGGCAGGTAGGGCAGGGCCACCAGGTGGCCGGCGTCCTCCACCAGGAGCCGGCACCCCGTGCCCGCTATCTTCCGGTCGGCCTCCAGCTCCCGAGCGAAGTCGGCGGCGGGCCAGACCCGGTCCCCGGTTCCGGCCACCGCCAGCACCGCTCCCCGGATCCTCCCCGCCGCGATGGCGGCGGCTCCCGGCGGCGCCGCGGCCAGTCCCCGGGAGTAGCCCCGCTCGAACGCCACTGGGCGCCCGAGCAGGAGGCGGGCGATGTCGCCGGCCGGGAGCCGGAAGGGAAGAAACGGCACCGGCGCGCCGCCCCGGGTCCAGGAGGAAGCCGGCCGGCCGAATTTCAGGCCCTGCCAGACCCGGGAACTCCCGGAAAATGAGGCCACGGCCCTGACCTCGGGGCGGAAGGAAGCCAGCAGCAGCGCCAGTTCCCCGCCCTTGGAGAACCCGTAGAGAGCCAGCCGCCGGTCGTCGGCGGCGGGATGGGCCGCCAGCCACGTCCGGGCCCGGTCGAAGAACTCCAGGGGAATTTCGCTGAGGGACCGGGGGAGGGAGCCCGAGCCGAAATAGGCCAGGGCCAGGGCGGCGTAGCCGCGCGCCGCCAGGAGCGCCGCCCGGGGTTCGCTCACTCCCCCTCCCGAACCGCTCAGGCAGACCACCACCGGCCGTGGGCCGCCCCCGGCCGGGTGGAAGAAGACGCCCGTCACCCCGTTTTCGTCGACCGGTTCCCGAACCACCTCTCCCCCCGGGGGGAGAAAGCGGCGTTCGAGGCCGGCGGCCGCCGCGGTCTGCCCGTCCGTCTCCAGGGACAGGTCGATCCGGACCGGCTCCAGGCCGTTCTTGCGGAAGAGGGGAACCGGGCCCCGCCCGCGGGCGGGGCGCAGGGACCAGAGGAGTCCGCCGGGGTCGGGAACGCTCCATCCTCCCGATTCCGGGGCCTGGAGGGAGAGGTCGACGTCGCCCCCGGCGTCGGCCCGGAAGACCCCGGCGGTCTCCCATTCCCGGCCGCCTTCGTCGACGGTTCGGGCCCGGACGGTGGCCCGGGAACCGGGTTTCAGCCCCCGGGCCATGACCCGGAAGGGCCGGTCGGCCTGGTCCCGCGCGGGGTACGCTTCCAGGAGGCAGGGCTCTTTCATATCCTCCTCCGGAGCCGGCCCGGCCGGCCCCGGGACCAGTTTACCACCGCCGAGCCGTTCAGTCCGCCGGAGACTCCGGTTTCTTGCCCCCGGAGTCCCGGGCGTCGTTCCGGCTGAGGATTTCCGCGGTCTCGGCCAGGCGGATGAACTCGGACCGGTAGCCTTCGGCGTCGGTCCCCTTCGCTCCCCGGGCCAGTTCCAGGACCTGGGGGTAGGAAGCGTCCCCTTTGTATTCGGAGCCGCGCAGGAGCAGTCCGAATTCGGCCACGGCGGCGGCGAAGCGGAAGTTCTCCGAGGACGCTTCCAGGGGTTCGGGGGTCCCTTCCACCGTCCGGGTGATGAGGATGCTCTCTTCCCCCTGGGGCTCCTTGTAGCGGAGCTTCACCGTCATCCACTCCCCGCTCTCCAGGCCCGCCGGGGAGATCCCGACGTTCTGGTACTTGAGCCCGCCGGCGTCGGGGACGGTCTCCTCGGACCCGGCGGGGATGATCTCGTAGAGGGCGGTTACGGAATGTCCGGCCCCCAGTTCGCCCGCGTCCTTGCGGTCGTCGGCGAAATCCTCGTTGTCGAGTTTACGGTTGACGTAGCCGATCAGGCGGTAGCCCTTGACCAGGGCCGGGTTGAACTCGACCTGGATCTTGACGTCCTTGGCGATGGTCAGGAGCGTTCCCCCCAACTGGTTGACCAGAACCTTCTTGGCTTCCAGGACCCCGTCGATGTAGGCGTAGTTGCCGTTGCCCTTGTCGGCCAGGGCCTCCATCTTGGAATCCTTGAGGTTGCCGGTACCGAACCCGAGCACGGTGAGGAAGATCCCGCCCCGGCGCTCGTCTTCGATCAGGCGGACCAGTTCCCCGTCGCTGGAGACCCCCACGTTGAAGTCGCCGTCGGTGGCCAGGATCACCCGGTTGTTCCCCCCCTCGATGAAGTTGTCCCGGGCGGTGCGGTAGGCCAGCTTGATGCCTTCGCCCCCCGCGGTCGACCCGCCGGCGTCGAGCTGGTCGATGGCGTCGAGGATGCGTTCCTTCTTGTCGCCCGCGGTCGAGGGCAGCACCGTTCCCGCCGCTCCGGCGTAGACCACGATCGCCACCCGGTCCCGGGGTCCGAGCTGGTCGACCAGGAGGCGGAAGGCTTTCTTCAGGAGGGGGAGCTTGTCGGGTTCGTCCATCGAGCCGGAGACGTCGAGGAGAAAGACCAGGTTGCTGTCGGGGAGGTCCGCCGTTTCCACCTTCTTCCCCTGGATTCCGATCAGGGCCAGCAGGTGCCCCCGGTTCCAGGGGCAGCCCGACAGTTCCGTGGTCACCGAGAAGGGGTCGGTGCCCTCGGGCGCCGGATAGTCGTAGGTGAAGTAGTTGATGAACTCCTCGATCCGGACCGCGTCCGGGGGCGGGAGCTGCGAGTCTCCGATGAACCGGCGGGTGTTGCTGTAGGAAGCGGTGTCGACGTCGATGGAGAAGGTGGAGAGGGGGTCGGCCACGGCGGTATGGAAACCGGTGTCCTCGATCCGCCCGTACTCCTCGGTGTTGAAATCGTCCCGGCCGCCCCTGAAGGGAACGGGCGCCACCGCCATCATGGGCGCGGACTCGGTCAGTAGCATCAATCCCAGATCGGGTTCGTCGGCGGCCGCCTTCGAGTCCTGTTTGTTTTTGTCCTCCGAGAGGTTGCTGCAGCCGGCGAAAAGTGCGCCCGCGAGGGCGAAAACGGCGAGCCGGGTTCTCATGGGTTCCCTCCTTTGCCCGCTGGCGGGCGTGCGCATGAAGAACGAACGGCACTACTTAGACGCGCCCCCCCCCCGGTTTGTTCACGGAGAAAGGAATTCACCATGTAGACATGCAGGGGCAGAGGGGAGGATTAGCCACAAAAGGCACAAGCGGGGAAAGGGTTGGCCACAAGAGGCGCAAGAGGCACAAGGATATTTTAAAGGTTTGATGACGGGCTGAAAATGCCCGGCGGCGAACAGTGGGAATACCCTACTATTTTTCAACCTGTGTAATTTCAGTCCCCCTATCTGTGTAAACCTGCCTGCCGGCAGGCAGGTCTGTGGACTCATTGAGGGGGGTCCAGGCGGAGGACCTGAACCCTGAACCCTGAACCCTCTCATCCTTCCCCCAATCAGAGTTAATCAGAGAAATCAGGTGCAAAATTCTCCTGGGGCCGTGGTGGGGGGCCTGAACCCTGACCCCCCCCTTTCCTCTACATGTATCACATGCTTATATGTGACAAAGGTTCAGGGGATGGGGTGGGGGCTACTGAATACTGGGTTCCGACTCCTGAAGTATCTCGGGGTTGGTTCTGTGATAAAATCAAGTAAAGGCATAGTTGTACCCCCTGGGAGGCGAATCATGAGATATCTCCGTTCGATCGTACCGGCGGCACTGGCCCTGGCGGCAGGGATAGCCTCGGCCGAGGATTTCAACGGGGACGGCACGGGAGACGTGGCCATCTTCCGCGATTCCTCGGGCCTCTGGGGGGTGCGGGGGGTGACCCAGTTTTATTTCGGAGGGGCGGGAGATCTCCCCAAGCCCGGCGACTATTCCGGCAACGGGACCGACACCCCGGCCGTATTCCGGGCAACGGCCGGCCTTTGGGCGGTCCGGGGGGTGACCCGGGTTTACTTCGGAGCTTCCGGCGACAAGCCCAAACCCGGCGATTACAACGGGGACGGAACGGAGGACATCGGGATCTTCCGGGAAGACGCCGGCCTCTGGGCGGCCCGGGGGATCACGCGTTTTTACTTCGGTGCCGCCGGCGACAAGGCCCTGGCCCCCGATGTCGCGTATGGCGAATTGCGGACCAGCGGCCTTCTCCGGACCGGTCAGACGACAATATATTATTCAGGCGACGACGGCGCCTATCAGGCGGGAAGAAGATTTTTCTATACCGACCACGGGGACGGGACGGTCACCGACAACGTGACCGGACTGATGTGGCCTACGGACGGGACCGGAGCGGGCTGTTTCAACGGCCAGACCGCCACCTGGGCGGAAGCTCTGGATTACTGTAATACCCTCACCTTCGCCGAGCACAACGACTGGCGCCTCCCCAACGTCCGCGAACTCCTCTCCCTTGCCGACTACGGTAGAACCACTCCCTGCCTGGACACCGGCATATTTATCAACACCATAGTCGGCTACCACTGGACCTCTACTCCGGATGACAGCGGGACCAGCGCCTGGAGCGTGCATTTTTACGACGGTGATTTGCACGTCTGGAATAAAACCGTGTACGGCCTTTATGTCCGTCCCGTTCGCGGCGGCATCTAACACCCAGGAGCCTTGAAATGAAAATAGCGGCAATCGGGATAACGATCGTTCTTGCCTTCTCGTTCATCCCCTCCGTGCCGGCCGCCGATTTTGACGGCGACGGCACCGGCGAGATCGCCCTCTTCCGCCCCTCCAACGGCCTCTGGGCGGTCCGGGGCCTGACCCGGATCTATTTCGGCGCTTCCGGGGACATACCGGAACCGGCCGATTACAGCGGGGCCGGATACGACCTTCCGGTCATCTTCCGGCCTTCCAGCGGGTTGTGGGCTGTGCCCGGCGCCGTCACCCGGATCTATTTCGGTACTGCCGCCGACAAGCCGAAGGCGGGGGATTACGACGGCGACGGGACCGAAGATCCCGCCATATTCCGGGAAAGCTCGGGGCTCTGGGCCGCCCGCGGCATCACCCGGTTTTACTTCGGACGCACCGGCGACCGGGCCCTCGCCCCCGACATCGCCCACGGCGCCGGCCCTGGGGGAGGGCTTCTCAAGACCGGTATGACCCGGATCGACCATACGGGAGACGACGGTTCCTACCGGACGGGGACGTCTTTTCATTACGTCGATCACGGCAACGGCACCGTCACCGATGTCGTCACCGGCCTGATGTGGCCCACCGACGGCGACGGCGTCGGCTGCTTTAACGGTCAGACGGCGACTTGGGTGGAAGCGCTGGATTACTGCAACGGCCTCACCTTCGCCGGGTACAACGACTGGCGCCTCCCCAATGTCCGGGAATTGCATTCCTTGGTCAATTACTCCTCGACTACCCCGAAAATCAGCACCACGATCTTCATCAACACCAAGAGCAACCGGTACGTCTCGTCCACCACCCATGCCGGTTTCACCGGCAGCGCCTGGTACGTTAACTTCAGTGATGGCGATATCGGGCCTTTGGGAAAAAATGACTTCGGGCCCATCTTCTACGTGCGCGCCGTCCGCGGAGGGGATTAACCACAAAGTTCACGGAGGGGTTTTCCCTATGCTCTCTGCTCCATGCTCTCTGCTTCTCTCCCCCGAACCCTCCCCCTATGCGCCCCGCGCCAGTATCCGCGCGGCGGCGACCTCGGCCCCGTTCAGGGGAACGTCGGCGAAGTCGTCCGGCTGGGCGAGCAGGTCCCGGGCGGCCGCGCCCAGTTTTCCGGCGCGCAGATCGTCCACCCCGATGTGGCGGCAGGGGAGGGAGGCCCGGGCCCCCTCGACCAGCACCGGGTATTCCCGGAATTCCCCGCGGTCGGTGTAGAGCATCCGGGTCCGGTTGGCGATGCATTCCGAAAGGATGCCGTAGCCGGGCTTGGTGGCGACGACGTCGGCGGCGCGGACCAGGTCGGGGTAGCCGAGACCGCGCGCCTTCAACTCCTCCCGGGAAACGTTGCGGATTCCCGGGACCCCGGCCCCGACCCGCTCGCTGGCCAGCCAGACCAGGCCCCGGTCGGCGCTCATGGCTCGGTAGAAGGCTTCGTCGAGGCTGAACCCCCCGAAAGAAAGGAGGACCACCGGGGCCCCGGGGTCGATCCCCAGCGCTTTCCGGGCCCCGGGGCGGTCGAACCGCGAATGCCGGCCGATCAGGGGGATCGGCTCCTGCCGGGGAAACGCCTCCAGCCCCCGGGAGAAGGGGAGGCGAAGGAGCATTCCGGCCTTGCCGTACCCGGCCCGGATCGTCTCCAGTTCTCCGCCCCGGCCGCCCAGGCGCTCCAGGTAGGGTTCGTAGATCCAGTCCCAGGAGAAGTTGGCCAGCGCCAGCGAGGGGACTCCGGCGCGCTCGGCTATCTCGAAGGCCACATGGGGGATGTCCCCGACCACGGCCCCCACCCCGAACTCGCGGACGAAGGCGGCCTCCTCTTCGATCAGGGCCGGGGCCTTCTCCAGGAAGCCCGCCAGCCGCTCGAGGGTCCGGCGGTAGAGGATGGTGAGGCTGTCGGCTTGGGAGACGCCGGGATCGCAGTCCCGGCGGTGGTAGGAAAAGGCTTCGCCGGCCTGCTCGCGCAGGAACCATTCCGGCGCCGAGCTGCGGACCGCGATCGCGATCTCCGGCGCGCGCGCCCGCAGGGCGCGGATGACCTCCGCCGAGCGGGCCGCGTGCCCGAACCCGTGGCCGGATATATAGAAGACGACGTTTCTGCCCATGCCCGCTCCGGTTTCGACGTCCGGGCGCCAGTGTAGCCCGGCCGGCCGCAATTTACCAGGGGGAGCCCGGGGCCGTAAGCGGGATCAGTGGTCGCAGGCGTTATCGCCCGCTTGCAGGGAACCGGCCAGGTAAGCCCGGATAAGATCCTCGGGCTCGTCCGAGGGCGCCCCGACCACCACCTCGATCCCTTGCCGGCTCAGAAGCATCTGAGCGGTGCGGCCCATGCCCCCGGCCAGGACCGTCTCGACCCCCTGCTCGTGCAGCCACCGGGGGAGGACCCCCGGTTCGTGTTCCGGCGGGGTCAGGTATTCGATTTCGGAAACGGTGCCCTTTTCGGGGTCGACCTCGGCCAGGGCGAACGCCCGGCAGTGGCCGAAATGCAGGCAGAGCCGCCCGTCGGCGGTGGGGATGGCGATTTTCATGGTTGTTCCTCCGTGGTGGTTGAGGCGCCGCCCGCTTCCGGGGCGGCCGCCGGCTTGGCGGTCAGGGCGGCGATGACGGCGCGCAGGGCCCGGGCGGGCGGCCCGTCGGGGTGCGCGCTGACGAAGGGACGGCCGGTCTCGCCGGAATCGACGATCCGTTCGTCCAGGGGGATTCGGCCCAAAAACGGGACCCCGGTCTCGGCCGCCAGCTTCTCTCCCCCTCCGCGCTTGAAAAGGTCGATATCCACGCCGCAGTGCGGGCAGACCAGGCCGCTCATGTTTTCCACGATCCCCGCCGCCGGCAGGTGCAGCATTCGGCAGAAGGAGACGCTCCGGCGAACGTCGTCCAGCGCCCGTTCCTGGGGAGTGGTCACCAGGACGGCCTCCGTCCCGGGCCCGGCGAGCTGAGCGATGGAGAGGGGTTCGTCCCCGGTGCCGGGAGGCGAATCGATGACCAGATAATCGAGCGAACCCCAGGCGACGTCCTTGAGAAACTGATGAATGGCCTTGTACTTCAAGGGGCCGCGCCAGATCACCGCTTCCCCCGTCCCCTGGAGAATCAGGCCCAGGGAAACCACTTCCAGCCCCTCGGGGGTAAGCAGGGGCCGGATCTCCCCGCAGCCGTCGGGCCGCAGCCGTTTCCCTTCCAAACCCAGGAGGCCGGGGATACTGGGTCCGTGCAGATCGACGTCGAGCAGCCCCACTCTGGCCCCTTCCCGGACCAGGGCCGTGGCCAGGTTGACCGCGAAGGTGCTTTTCCCCACGCCTCCCTTGCCGGACATGATCAGGAATTTCCGACCGATCCGGCGCATCCGGCCTTGAAGCTCGATCTCGTCCAACTGGCGTCCGAGATCGTCTTCAGTTTCCGCTTTTTCCATCCCGCATCTCTCCTTTCGGGGTTTCGCCCCCCGCCGCCGGGCGCTTTCGATCTTCCAGGTATTCTACCCGACCGCGGAGAAGACGCACCTGGAAACCGATCTCCCGGATCCGATCTTCCAGTTCGGCCGCCGGGCCGCGGGAGCTTTCCCCCGGGCCGGCGCCGAGCTTGAGGACGCAGTATCCGTCTCCACCTCCGGTCAGCGGTCCTTTCCCCGTCGGTCCCGTTCCGTCGAATCCGGGCATGAGTCTTCTTCCTCCCGGGCGTTCGCCCCGTACGCACCTGAATTAAAGCAAGGAGTATGCCAATACCGGCGGATGGGGAAAAAGCTCGGATTCCGGCGGCCGGCCAAGGGGAACGCCGCCTTTCCCGCGTTCTTCCGGCCCCGGTCGGTGCGCGGGAAACGCGGGATAATCATGCAGATTGCATCAATCCTGCCGGCGCCCCCGTCCGTCTCGAGCGGGTGGGCGGATGCCGAGGCTCTTGATTTTACGGTAGAGGGTGCTGGGATCGATTCCCAGTTCGAGCGCGGCCGTCCGACGGTTGCCGCCGGTCCGCGCCAGCGCCTCGGAGATGAGGGCGCGCTCCATTCCCGCCAGGCTCAGCGTCCGGCGCCCCGCTCGGGCTTCCCCTCTCCGGGCGCGCAGTTCCGGGGGCAGGTGGTCGAGTTCGACGATCTCGCCCCGGCAGAGGACGAACCCCTGCTCGATGATGTTCTCCAGTTCCCGGACGTTTCCCGGGTAGTCGTGGTCCATGAGCGCGGCCATGACTTCGTCGGAGACCCCGGCGACCGTGCGGTTCTGGAGGTGGTTGAACTTGGCCACCAGGTGCTCGACCAGCAGAGGAATGTCCTCCCGGTGCTCCTTCAGGGCCGGGAGCCGCAGGTGAACCACCCGGATGCGGTAAAAAAGGTCCTGCCGGAACACGCCGTCCGCGACCAGGGCGTCCAGGTCCCGGTTGGTGGCCGCGATCACCCGCACGTCCACCGGGACCGGTTTCACGCCCCCCAGGGGCTCGATCACCCGTTCCTGCAGGACCCGCAGGAGCCGGACCTGCAGGGCCGGGGAGACGTCCCCGATCTCGTCCAGGAAAATCGTCCCCCCCTCGGCCAGGGCGAAGCGGCCCGGTTTGTCCCGCTTGGCGTCGGTGAAGGCGCCGGCCAGATGGCCGAAAAGTTCGCTCTCCAGGAGGGTGTCGGGGAGGGCGGCGCAGTTGACCGCGACGAACTTCTTCTTCTTCCGGGGGGAGAGGTCGTGAATGGCACGGGCGAAGAGTTCCTTCCCTGTCCCGCTGGGACCTTCGATCAGGACCGTACTGCTGCTCGAGGATATCTGGGGGAGCAGATCCAGGAGCCTGGTCATGACGGCGCTGCGGCCGACGATGTCCTGAAAGGTGTATTTCCCCGTCAGTTCCTTACGGAGGCGCTCGATCTGGGTCAGGTCCTGAAACGATTCCACTCCGCCCACCACCTCTCCCCGGTCGTTTCTGAGAAGGGCGGTGGAAACCCGGATCGGTATCTGTTCCCCGGTTTGGTTGACGATGCGGGCGGGGGCGTTGACGATCGGTTTCCCGTCGGCCATGGTCCGGCGCAGCACGCAGTGTTTCTCGCAGATATCGGTTCGGAAAACGTCGGAGCAGGAACTGCCGATCGCCTGCTCCCGGCTTACCCCGGTGATCCGTTCCGCCGCGCTGTTGAAGGCGGTGATCCGCCAGTTCAAGTCCACCGTGAACACGCCCTCGTTGAGCGAGTCCAGGATGGCGGCTTCCCGCTCCCGTAATCTCGTTGCCGTTCCCATGGTTCCGACCCTGGTTTCACCTTGCCCAGTAATTATGCAAAATGCAATAAAAAAGCAGAGATATAATTGCAAAATAACCGACTATTGCCGGTCCCGCGGACCGCCCCGGCCCCGTTTCCGCGCCCTCGTTCCCGGATTCGGGGTTTGGCACGGCATTTGCTAAATTCAAGGCGTGAAAGTTGCGATACCACAATGGCAGGGCCGGGTCTCGCCCGTCTTCGACGTGGCCGGGGAAGTCCTGGTGGCCGATTCCGACGGCGGCCGCATCCGCCTGGAGCTCGGCGAAGCCGCCGGCTTCGAGCGGGTGCGGCGCTTGGTCGAAGGGAACGTGGGGGTGCTGCTCTGCTGCAGCATCTCCCGGTTCCTGGAAGCGGCGGTCCGGGAAGCGGGGATCGACCTCATCCCCCATGTCTGCGGGGAGGTGGAGGAGATTCTGGCGGCGTGGACGTCGGGCCGGCTGCGGCCGGAGCTGTTTTTGATGCCGGGTTGCCGGTCTCGGGGGCGCTGCCGCGGAGCGGGCCCGGGGGAACGGAGACGCCGGTCTTGCCTGGAACCGGAACAGGAGGTGACGAACATGCCTGCGGGAGATGGAACCGGACCTCGGGGAGAGGGACCGATGACGGGGAGAGGAGGGGGGCGCTGCGGCGGCCGCGGAAGAAGGCCGTCGGCCGGGGCGCCCGGAGGTGGTTCAGGGTCGGGAAAGACGGGAGCGGGCCCGGGACGGGGCCGAGGGCGGCGTTCGCCCGGACCCGGAAGCCGGGGAGAGCAACGCTGACCGTAAACTACGGAGGTAAACATCATGCCAGGTGGAGATGGAACAGGACCGAATGGGATGGGACCGATGACGGGCCGCGCCGCCGGATTCTGCGCGGGCAACGCCGCGCCCGGCTTTGCGGCCTGGGGAGCGGGACCCGGATACGCCGGCGGCTTCGGCCGCGGCGGGGGCCGGGGGCGCCGTTACCGCTATTACGCGACCGGTTTGACCGGCCGGCAGCGGGCGGGTTTTTTCCCGTGGGGAGCGCCCGCCGCTCCCGAAAACGAGCTCGAGGCACTGAAAAGCCAGGCCCGGGCGTTTCAGGGGGCGCTGGACGGGATCCTCAAACGTATCGACGAACTCGGCTCCCGGAGCCCCGAAAGCCCGGAGTAAACCAACCGCCGATCCGGGGAGGATACGCCGGCGAGCGTTTTCTCCCCGGGTCGGTTCCGGAGGGAAGGGAACCCGCCGGAAAAGAGGAGATAAGGAAACCGGTTATGAAAATCGCGATTACGGCCACGGGCCCGACCCTGGAAGACCGGGTGGATCCCCGGTTCGGGCGCTGCTCCTGGTTCCTGGTGGTAGACCCGGAAACACTGGAGTTCGAGGCGCTGGAAAACCCTCACGGATCGCTGGGGGGCGGCGCCGGGATTCAATCGGCGCAGCTCATGGCCGAAAGGAACGTCGGTGCGGTTCTCACCGGAAACTGCGGGCCCAACGCCCACCGGGTCCTGACCGGCGCCGGCATCGAGGTGATCTCGGGCTGCGGCGGCGCCGTCTCGGAGGCGATCGCCGACTTCGCCGCCGGGCGGTTGCGCTCCGCGGAAGGACCCAGCGTGGAGAGCAAGTTCGGCGTCGCCGCCGGCGCCGCCGGCGCCGCCGGCGGGGACGACGTGGAGCGCTTGAACGAGGCCGCGGCCGAGTTGAGCGGCCGCCTGCAGGAGCTGCAGAAAAGAATCGCTCTTTTGGAGAAAAAACAGTAGAAATTCCCCGGCCCGCGCCGGCCGGTCCGTTCCGACCGGGCGCCGGGAAACGAGGATGCCGACCATGCCCATCTATGAGTACGAATGCAGGAAGTGCCGCCACCGCTTCAGCCACCTGTCCCGGACCGCTTCCGCGCCCGCGCCCCGATGCCCCGCCTGCGGCGAAGGCCGTCCGCTCAAGAAACTCTCCACCTTCAACGCTGCCGCGCCGGCGTCGAATTCGTCCTCGGGCGGATCGTGTTCGACGGGTTGCTGTTCGCTGTGAAAAGTCCCGCGCCGGGTGGAGCCGGGAGCTGAGACGGCCGTGAAATTGGCGGTCGCCAGCGGCAAGGGGGGGACGGGCAAGACCACGGTGGCGGTCAATCTGGCGCTCGCCGCCGCGGGGCGGGGCCTCGACGTCGCCTACCTGGATTGCGACGTGGAAGAGCCCAACGGGCATATCTTTCTCAAACCCGAGATCGAAACCGAGCGGCCGATCGGGACCCCGATCCCCGTGGTCGACCGTGACGCCTGCGTCGGGTGCGGGGAATGCGGCCGGATCTGCAGGTTCAGCGCCATCGTTCAGGTGGCGGCGGAAGTCCTGGTCTTCCCCGAACTCTGCCATGGCTGCGGCGGGTGTTCCCTGGTCTGCCCGACCGGAGCCGTCAGGGAGGTGTCCCGGGAGCGGGGGCGGCTCCGCCTCGGCGCGGCCGGCCCCATCCGCTTCGCGGACGGCCTCCTCAACGTGGGGGAGGTGGCGGTTCCTTCCCTGATAAAGGCGGTGAAGACCGCCGTTCCCCCCGCCGACCTGACGGTGATCGACGCCCCGCCGGGAACCTCCTGTCCCGTGATCGAAAGCCTGCGCGGGTCCGATTTCGTCCTTCTGGTCACCGAACCCACTCCCTTCGGCCTTCACGACCTCAAGCTGGCGGCGGAGACGGTCCGGGTCATGGGCCTCCCCTTCGGGGTGCTGATCAACCGCGCCGGGTTCGCCGACGCCGAGACCCGCGGCTACTGCCGGGACAACGGGATCGGCATCCTGGGCGAGATTCCCGACGACCGCCGGGTGGCCGAGGCCTATTCCCGGGGAGAGACGGCGATCGGGAGCCTTCCCGAATACCGCGGGGTCTTCGCCGCGCTCCTGGACGCCGTCGCCGCCGCGGCCGGGCCGCTTGCGCCCGGCGGGGAGGGCGCGTGAAGGAACTGGCGATCATCAGCGGCAAGGGGGGGACGGGGAAAACCTCGATTACGGCCTCGTTCGCGGCTTTGGCCGGCAACGCGGTGCTGGCCGACTGCGACGTCGACGCCTCCGACCTGCACCTGATCCTGAAGCCGACCGTCCGCCGCCGCGAGGATTTCTCCGGTGGCTCGCGGGCCGAAATCGACCCCGCGGCCTGCCCCGGCTGCGGCAAGTGCCGGGAACTCTGCCGCTTCGACGCGATCGAGGGCTCGGGGGACGCGCCGGCGGTTTTCCGGGTCGATCCCCTTTCCTGCGAGGGTTGCGGGGTCTGCGCCCGCTTCTGTCCGTCCGGCGCCATCCGTTTCGCTCCCGTCGTCAACGGGGAGTGGTACGTTTCCGACACCCGTTTCGGGCCCATGGTCCACGCCCGGCTGGGACCGGGGGAGGAGAACTCCGGCAAGCTGGTCAGCCTGGTCCGCAAGGAAGCGGGACGCATCGCCCGGGAACTCGGCCGCGGGCCCGTCATCATCGACGGATCTCCCGGGATCGGCTGCCCGGTCATCGCCTCGATCACCGGGGCCGACCTGGTCCTGGCGGTAACCGAGCCCACCCTGAGCGGCGCCCACGACCTGGAACGGGTGGCCCTGCTCACCCGGCATTTCGGGGTCGAAACCCTGGTCTGCGTCAACAAATGGGACCTGAACCCGGATCAGGCCGCCGCCATCGAGGCCCTGGCGTCGCGGTTGGGCCTGAAGGTGGCGGGGAAGGTGAGGTACGATCGGGCGGTGACCGAGGCCCAGGTCCGGGGGGAGGCCCTGGTCGAAAACGGCGGGGGCACCGCCGCCGCCGGGGAGATCGCCGATCTCTGGGCCCGGGTGAGCCTTCTCCTGCGATGATCGCGTTTCCCTCGCCGGGCCGGGCGGCGGAGCACTGCCGGAGCTGGCTCGAGGATTATCTGATGCGGTTCCCGGGGGACGACGACGACCAGAGGCGGAACTTCGCCGTGAAGCGCGGCCACACCTACCGGGTGCGCGCGGAGATCATGGCCCTGGGGAGGAACCTGGGACTGGTCGCGTCCGCCATGGAACTGGCCGAGATCCTGGCCCTGGTCCACGACGTGGGCAGGTTCGAGCAGTACGCCCGTTTCCGCACCTTCGTCGACCGACGTTCCCTCGACCACGCCGCTCTGGGAGCCGACATCCTCCGCTCCTCGCCCGCGCTCGACCCTTTGCCGCCGCGTCTTCGCGAACTGGTTCTGCGCTGCGTCTCCTACCATAACCGGGCCGAGCTGCCCGCGGGGGAGGGGAGGGAGTGCCTGTACTTCACCAGGCTGCTGCGCGACGCCGACAAGCTCGATATCTGGAGGGTGGTCACCGACTACTACCGGGCCGGCCCCGGGGAGCGCAACCCGGCCCTGGAACTGGAACTGCCCGATACCCCCGGGTTTTCGGACGAGGTCTGCCGGTCCCTGCTGGAGGAGCGGATGGTGGATTCGGGGCTCCTGGCCAACCTCAACGATTTCAAGCTGCTCCAGGCCGGCTGGGTCTACGGGATCAACTTCACTCCCTCCCTCCGAGCGGTCCGGGAGCGCGGGTACCTGGAGTCGATCAGGGCGGCCCTGCCTCCGTCGCCCCGGCTCGACCGGATCTTCGGCCGCCTCCGCTCCCGCCTGGAAGTCCCTGCCGCCGACGGGGCGGCGCCCCGCCTCTAGAAAGAGGCGTTGACCACGGGGAGCACGGGGATGGCGGCGTTGGTGGCGATGTTGACCACCCCGATCTGTATTCCCGACAACTGGGGGGTGATGTTGACCAGCCCCAGCTGCAGCCCGGTGACCGCGCTCGAGTAGTTCACCGCTCCCAGCTGGACTCCGACCGCCTTTTCCCCTCCGACGATGTTGACCGCCCCTTCCTGGAAGCCGACGAAACCGTCTCCGTCGATGTTGAGGAAGCCGTTCTGCCACCCCACCGCCTTCTTGCCCACGATGTTGACGGTCCCGAACTGGACCCCGACCGCCCGCTCCTCGACGACGTTGACCAGGCCGAACTGGAGGGCGGTCAGGTCCTCGGTGGTCCAGGTCAGGACCCCGGCGTCGAATCCGGTCATATCCGTGTTCATGCTGAAGAGCCCGAGCCGGAACCCCTCGATCGGGGTATGGGTCGAGACCAGTTGGACCGGGGGGAAGAGGGAGAGCTGGAGAAAGGCCGATTCCACCGTGCCCGTTTCCTGGGCGCGGGCCCCCGCCGCCAGTATCGTGACCGCGGCGGCCGCCGCCGCCCGGAGGAAAACCATCGTCGTGCGCATCCTAACGCTCCTTGCTCGGTTTGAGGTTTCAGCTCCTTTTTCTTTAGAGGGAATCCTTGGCGAAGATCCGGTAGCGCTTGGAGAGGGTCCCCCCCATGGCTTCGGTGGCCCGGATCACCAGGGTGTTGTCTTCCAGCAGCCAGGAGATCTCGGAGTCGACGTAGCCCAGCTCCCGGGAGTTTTTCGCCGACTCGTGGAAGAGAAGGACGTCGAGCCCCTTCTTGCGGTACTCGGGCCTGATCCCGGCGATCATGAGCCTGATGGCGGAGATCTTGCGGCGCCCGAGCAGGAATTTGAGGATCTGGACGGGGCCGAGTTTCCCGCCCATGGTCTTGAGAACCTGGTTGTAGTCCGGGAGGACGATGTAGACCCCGGCCGGTTTCCCTTCGTACTCGGCGAAAAAGGCCAGGCGGGGCTCGGCCAGGGGCTTGAGTTCGCGGGCCATGTGCGCCGCCTCCGCCTCGGTCAGGGGCACGAACCCCCAGTTCTCGGCCCAGGCTGAGTTGTAGATCTCCCGGACGACGGCGATCTCCCGGTCCAGGCGCTTGAGGTCGATGTAGCGGATCGATCCTCCCCGCCGCCGGATCCCTTCGAGCAGTCGTCCCAGGCGCGGGTTCATGCGGTCGGGGTTTTCGGGGACGGGGATGTCGTAGGCCAGCAGGTCCTTGGCCTTGGCGTAGCCCGCCCCCTCGATCAGGTTCCGGTACCAGGGGGGGTTGTAGGGCATCATGATCCGGGGAGGCGAATCGAACCCTTCGATCAGGAGGGCGCAGACGTCGTTGGTCGAGGGGTTGAGGGGCCCGATGCTCCGTTCCAGCCCCCGGTTCCTCATCCATTCCTCGGCGGCGGCGAAGAGCGCCGCCGCCGTCTCCGGATCGCGGACCGATTCGAAGAAGCCGAAAGCGCCGGTCTTCTCCCCGTGGTAGCGGTTGTAGAGGAAGTCCTCGACCGCGGCGATCCTCCCTACCGGCTCGTCCCCCCGGAAGGCCAGAAAGAGCGCCCCCTCGGCGTGCTCCCAGAAGGGGTTCTTCCCCGGGGTCAGTTTCTTGATCTCCTCCCGGGTCAGGGGGGGGACCCAGCAGGGGTCTCCGGAGTAGAGGCGGTGGGGGAGAGCGACGAAGGCCCGCAGTTCGCGCCGGCTCGCGACCGGCCGGATGCTGATCGCCGCGGCGCCCATGTCCGTCAGATGACGCCCAGGCGCTTCCCGATCCGGCCGAAGGTCTCCAGGGCGAAGTCGAGCTGGGCGTCGGTGTGGGTGGCCATGAAGCTGGTCCGGATCAGGGTCTGATCGGGGGGGACGGCGGGGGGGATGACCGGGTTGACGAAGATCCCGGCGTCGAGCAGGAGCTTGCGCATGAGGAACGTCTTTTCCAGGTCCCCGATGAAGAGGGGGATGATCGGGGTCTGGCTGGGGCCGGTGTCGAAGCCCAGCGCCTGGAAGCCCTCCTTCATCTTGCGGGTGATCTCCCAGAGCCGCGCCCGGCGCTCGGGCTCCTCCTCGATGATGTCCAGGCAGGCCATTACCGCCCCCACCGAGGCCGGGGGGAGGCTGGCGCTGAAGATCAGGGGCCGGGCGTGGTGCTTGAGGTAATGGATGACCTCCTCGCTGCCGGCGGCGGCGCCGCCGATGGAGGAGAACGACTTGCTGAAGGTGATCGTGATCAGGTCGATTTCCTTTTCCAGGCCGAAGTAGGCGGCGGTGCCCCGCCCGCCCGGGCCCAGGACCCCGACGGCGTGGGCGTCGTCGACCAGGACCCGGGCTCCGTATTCGCGGGCTAGGTCCAGGATCGAGTCCAGGGGGGCGATGTCTCCTTCCATGCTGAAGACTCCGTCGACCACGATCAGCTTGCCCGCGTCCCCGCAGGAGATCAGGACCCGCTCCAGGTCCTCCATGTTGTTGTGCCGGAACTTCTTGATGCTCCCGAAGGCCAGCCGGGTTCCGTCGATGATGCTGGCGTGGTCGAGGCGGTCGATGAGAACGTATTCGTTTTTGGCCACCAGGGCCGAGATGGTGCCCAGGTTGGCCTGGAACCCGGTGGAGTAGACCAGGGCCGATTCCTGGTTGAGGAAGGCGGCCAGGCGCTCTTCCAGGTGGCGGTGGATGTCCAGGGTCCCGTTGAGGAAGCGGGAGCCGGCGCACCCGCTCCCGTACTTGTGCAGGGCCCGCTCGGCCGCTTCGATCACCCGGGGGTGGCAGGTCAGTCCCAGATAGCAGTTGGAGCCGAGCATGAGCACCTTCCGCCCCCCGATCTCCACCTCCGTCTCCTGAGCGGAGGCGATTTCGGTGAAGTAGGGGTAGATGCCCTGTTCCATGACCTCCCGGGCCCGGGTGAATTCATGGCATTTCGCAAACAGGTCTGACATCTCGCTATCCTAAGGTTCGAACCGGTTTCAACCAGCCCTGGTTCCGATACCAGGCCACCGTTTCCTCCATCCCCGTCCCCAGGTCGAACCGGGGATGGAACCCCAGGTCCTTCCGCGCCCGCGCGATGGAGCAAGTCCAGTAAGGGTGGGCCAACTCCCGGAGTTTATCAAGGAAAAAGGAGCCGTCCAGGCCCGGCAGTTTCCGCCCTCCGGCGGCGGCGAGGGCCATGGCGCCCAGGGGAAGGGGAAGGGGTACGGCGCCGCGGCCCATGATCCGGGAGATCTCTCGGAGGCTCCGCCTCCAGCTGTAGACGTTCCCGTCGGAGACGAACCAGGTCCCGTCGTCGCCGACCCCGGCGGCCGCGACCAGGGCCTCGACCAGATCGTCGACGTAGACGGCGCTGAAGAGGCGGTCCGCTCCCGTGGGCTGGGGGCGGAACCCCCGGGCGATCCAGCGCAGGACCTGAAAGACGTCCCGCTCCCCGGGTCCGTAGACCACGGCGGGCCGGAGGATGGCGGCGCCGAACCCCCGTTCGGCCCCGATCAGCGCTTCCTCGGCCTCCAGTTTGCTCCGCCCGTAGAAACTGACCGGTGCCGGGGGGTCCTCCTCCTCCCGGGGCCGGTCTTCCCCGCTGGGTCCGGCGGCGGCCAGGCTGCTGACCAGGACGAACCGGCGCAGCGGGGCCCCCTCCTCCCGGACGGCATTCAGGAGGTTGACGGTGCCGTCGCGGTTGGTGGCCCGGAACTCTTCCAGGCTCCGGGCCTTGGTTTTCCCCGCCAGGTGGAAGATGGTCTCGACCCCGGCCACCGCTCGCGGGAGCGTCTTCGGGTCGGTGACGTCCCCCCAGACCGTTTCCGCCCCCGCCGGCCCCGAACGGCCCGGAAGGGGCCGGAGCAGGCAGCGGACGCGCCGGCGGTCGCGCACCAGCCGCGCCACCAGGTGGCCGCCGATGAAGCCGCCCCCGCCGGTAACCAGCACTGTCGAACCGGTATTCACGGAAATTTTCGCGCCATGATCTTCGGATAGTAGCAGATGAGGCCGGAAACGGGCAAACTGCCTTTGGCGCGCCCGGAAGAGGGCGCTTTATAGTGGTTGAAGCCGACCCGAGCGAAAGGATATTATTCTTAACCGAGGTTGTATCGATGAATATCATTTGCCCGATTCTGGCGCTGGCGGTTTCGCTGGCCTCCCTCCCCGGGGAGTACCTGGAGGTGTCCCCGGACAGCCTGGGGGTCACCCCCGACGACTATATCGGGGTCAAAATCAAGCTCAAGTGCCGGTTCCTGAAACTGGATTCCACCTGGATCGGGGACCCGGAAGTCTACCGCTCCGCCGCAGACTACGTCGGGTTTTCGGTCCAGGCCGGAGACCGGGTCTTGGCCCAGCTCTTCGCCCCCGTCGCCCTCAAGCCGGAGCTGGATCGGTTCGACAAGGGGGACCGCCTGATCGTCTACGGCCAGGTTTTCAGCTCCCGCTACAACTTTCCCTGGATCGACGTTTCCCGGGTGAGCGAGGGTTGGGTGGTGGGCGAGGAGGCCGCCGAGGTCAGCGATGAACGCCGGGAGCTGGCCCGGGACTACGAGGATTTCCTGCGCAACCGCCAGGGGCTGCTCAAGGAACTGGATGTCGAGACCGCGCGCCGGCTCTACTACCGGCAGGAAGCCCTGATCTGGCTGCTTCTGGAGAAGGGGGTCTTTTCCCGGGAGGAGTTCGACGCCGCCGTGGCCCGGCAGGGAGCGGCTCCCAGCCCCGTCCCCCCCTGGCAGCATTACCTGGAGGGGGTCCCGGCGGAGGACTGATGGATATCTTCGATTTCATCCGGGAGAAGCGCGCCGCCGGCCAGGCGGTGGTGCTGGCGACGGTGACGGCCGCCCGGGGCTCCGTCCCGGGGGAGCCGGGGAAAAAACTGGCCCGCTCCGCCGACGGGGGCCTGGAGGGGACGGTCGGGGGCGGCGAGCTGGAGTCTCGGGTGATCGAGGCCGCGGACGAGGTGCTGGCCGAGCGCCGGGGGCGCCTCCTTTCCTTCGAATTGGACCGGGAAGCGGCCGGAGGGCTGGGGATGCTCTGCGGCGGCAGCCAGGACATCTACCTGGACTACATCGGAACCGCTCCCGCCCTCGTCATCTTCGGAGGAGGTCACGTCGGCCTGGCCCTGGGGGTCCTGGCCCGGGCCGCCGGATTTTCTTTCGCCGTCGCCGACGACCGGGAGGAGTTCGTCTCCGCCGAGCGCTTCCCCGGGGCTTTCTCCCGGCACCTGATCGATTTCGAAGCCTCCTGGGACGGCCTCCCCGTCGACGATGAGTCGTTCGTGGTCATCCTCACCCGCGGGCACGCTTTCGACCGGGAATGCCTGGAACGGGCCCTGGCCTCCCCGGCCCGCTACATCGGGATGATCGGGAGCGAACGCAAGGTCCGGGCCATCTTCGACGGCCTGGAGGCGAAAGGGATCCGTCCCGGAGACGACCCCCGGGTCTATTCGCCCATCGGCCTCGAACTGGGGAACGACTCCCCGGAGGAGATCGCCGTCAGCATTCTCGCCGAGATCGTAGCCGTCAAATCAGGAGGGAGCTGCCGCCATATGCGCGAGCGGCTCCGGCCCGGCCCCGGGTCGGGCGAAGGGGAAGGATGAGCGAATTTACCTATATCGGGAAAAAGGTCCCCCGGATCGACGCCCGGGAGAAAGTGACCGGGAAGACCCGTTACTCCACCGACCTTTATCCGGCGGGGATGCTCTGGGGTAAAGTGAAGTGGAGCGACCGGGCCCACGCCCGCATCGTCCGACTGGACGTCTCCCGGGCGCGGGAACTTCCAGGGGTGGCGGCCGTGCTCACCCACGAGGACGTCCCCGGCCATAACGGGTTCGGGATCATCACCCCCAACTGGCCGGTGCTCTGCGTCGACCGGGTCCGCTACCGCGGCGATGCCCTGGCCCTGGTCGCGGCCGAGGACGAGGAGACCGCGGAACGGGCGGTGAGCCTGATCGAGGTCGAGTACGATCCCCTGCCGGTCATCGACACCCCGGAACAGGCCCTGGCCCCGGGCGCGGTCGCCATCCACGAAAACGGCAACGTCATGCACACCATGGAACTCTTCAAAGGGGACGTGGAACGGGCCCTGGCCGCCTCGGAGCTGGTCCTGGAGCGGACCTACGCCACCCAGTTCATGGAGCACGCCTACATCGAGACCGAGGGGGGCCTGGCCGTCCACGACCCGGAGACGGGGGTGATCACCATCTGGTGCGGCGACCAGTACGCCTTTCGGGACCAGCTCCAGGTCGCCCGCAGCCTGGACTGGGACCCCCTCAAGATCCGGGTCATCGGCTCCCCCACCGGGGGCGCCTTCGGAGGGAAGGACGAGATTTCGGTTCAGATCCACCTGGCCCTGCTGGCGGTGCGCACCGGGAGGCCGGTCCGCCTGCATTGGACCCGGGAGGAATCGATCCGGGTGGGGCCCAAGCGCCACGCCATGACCACCACCTTTCGGATCGGGGCCGGCCGCGACGGGACCCTGCGGGCCATCGACGTCAAGGTCGTGGCCAACACCGGCGCCTACGACACCATCGCCGCCCCCGTCCTCAACCTGGCCCTGGAATCGTCCCCGGGACCCTACCGCTACGGCGACTCCCACTTTCTGGGGGTCGCGGTCTACACCAACAACGCCATGGGCGGCGAGTTCCGGGGGTTCGGCGCCCCCCAGGTGGTCTTCGGAGTGGAACAGGAGCTGGACCGGCTGGCGGAGGAGCTGGGGATGGACCCGATCGACCTGCGCCTGCTCAACGCCGTGGAGCTCGGGGACGTCTCCGCCCTGGGGCACGAACTGCGCACCAGCGTCGGCATCAAGGAGACCCTGGAGGCCGCCCGAGAGAACGATCTCTGGCGCCGCCGGGAAGCGATCAAGGCCGAACTCGACGCCGCCTTCCCCCACCGCCGCCACGGGGTGGGAGTGGCCTCGGAGTGGCACGCCGTCGGGCTCGGGGTCGGTATCCCCGACTTCTCCAACATCGTCCTCGAGTTCGACTCCGAAGGCAGGATCACCATGCGCACCGGGGCCATCGAGATCGGGCAGGGCAATCTGACCGCCTACGCTCAGATGCTGGCCGAGGCTCTGGAGTACCCCATCGACCGGATCGAGGTGATTCACGGGGACACCTTCGAGACCCCGGACTCGGGCACCGTCACCGCTTCCCGCTCGATCCTGATCAACGGCAACGCCATCCTCGACGCCGTGGCCCGGCTCAAACCGGTCCTGCTCGAGCTGGGGGCCGAGGTCCTGGGCGTACCGGCCGCCGACCTGGTCTACGGCGGCGGCCGGGTCTCGGTCGCCGCCGACCCGGGCCGGAGCGTCGACATCCCGGCCCTCGCCGCCCGGGCGGAGGCCGCCGAGCGCCCCCTCAAGATCACCGGGGCGGCGATCATGGCGGTGGCCGACAAGGACTACGGGGAGGGGCTCCCCCATAACTACTACACCTACATCACCCAGATGGCCCTGGTGGGCGTGGACACCGGCACCGGCGAGGTCTCGCTGATCCGGGCCATCTCGGTTCCGGAGATGGGTCGGGCCATCAACGTCCACGGGGTTGAGGGCCAGTGCGAGGGCGGCCTGGTCATGGGTCAGGGCTATACCCTCTACGAGGAGGTGGTGGTCCGGGAGGGCCGCTTCCTCAACACCGGTTTCACCACCTACATTCTCCCCACCTCCCTCGACGTCCCCGAGCAGGAGACGATCATCGTGGAGAAGCCGGAGAAGACCGGGCCCTTCGGGGCCAAGGGGGTGGGGGAAGCGGGGACCGTCCCCATCACCCCGGCCATCGCCAACGCCATCCACGACGCCGTCGGGGTCAGGCTTACCGAGCTGCCCATTACCCCCGAACGGGTATTGGCGGCCATGAGGGAACGGTTATGAAGGAAATCGTCGTCACCTTCCGGCTCAACGGGAAGGAAACCACGGTCTCGGTGCCTCCGGCCCTGACCCTGCTCAAGCTTTTGCGCGAACGCCTGGGTCTGACCGGGGCCAAGCCGGGCTGCGAGCGGGGGGAGTGCGGGGCCTGCACCGTCCACCTCGACGGCGCGCCGGTGAACTCCTGCCTGGTCCTGGCCGCCCAGGTCGACGGGCGCGAAGTCGTGACCGTCGAGGGGCTGGAACGGGGCGGGGAACTCCACCCCCTGCAGGAGGCCTTCATCGAGGAGAGCGCCATCCAGTGCGGGTACTGCACCCCGGGCATGGTCATGGCCGCCAAGGGGCTGCTCGACCGCACCCTCGACCCCTCGCCCGAGGAGATCCGGCGGGCCGTCTCCGGCAACATCTGCCGCTGCACGGGCTACACCAAGATCTTCGCGGCCGTCCGGTCCGCGGCCGAAAAGATGAGAGGAGGTGCTTGATGCGCTTCGACTACAGCCGTCCCCGCGATCTGGCGAAAGCGGTCGAACTCCTCTCCCGGGACCCCGAAGCCCGTCCCCTCGCGGGCGGAACCGATATCCTGGTCGGCGCCCAGGAAGGGACCGCGCGGCCCAGCCGGCTGGTCGACCTGGCCGGGATCCCCGAGCTTGAGGGGATCCGCGAGGAAGACGGGAAGATCTTCGTCGGGGCCGCGGTCACCCACGCCGGGATCTGCGCCAGCCCCCTTCTGGCCGCGGCCGCGCCCCTCCTGATCGAGGGTTGCGCCGAGGTCGGTTCCCCCCAGATCCGCAACCGGGGCACCATCGGCGGGAACCTGGTCAACGCCTCTCCCGCCGCCGACGGCATCCCCCCGCTGCTGGCCCTGGGGGCCGAGGTCAGGATCTTCGGCCCCGCCGGCGCCCGGACCCTCCTCTTGGAAGAATTCCTGCTCGGGGTGAAGAAGACCGCCCTCGAGCCCGGGGAGGTCGTGGTCGGGGTCGCCTTTGCGCCCCTGGGTCCGGACGAGGCCGGTTTCTTCCTCAAGCTCGGCCAGCGCCGGGCCCTGGCCATCGCCAAGGTCTCCGCCGCCGGCCGCGTCGCCTTCGCGGGCGCGGCGGTGAAATCCGCCCGGATCGTCCTGGGGGCGGTGGCGGTCACCGCCGTCCGCGCGGCCTCGGCCGAAGCTTTCCTGGAAGGGAAGGAACTGACCCCGGAGACGATCGCCGAGGCCGGCCGGCTGGCCGCCGGGGATTCCCGGGCCATCGCCGACATCCGCTCCACCGCCGCCTACCGCGACGAGATGGCCGGGCTCCTGGTCGCCCGGGGCCTGGAGCGCCTGGCCGCCTCCCGCTCTTGAAACCGGCCCCGGAGAGGGAGGTCTGGGGCGTCGTCCTCGCCGCCGGGTTCTCCCGCCGCTGCCCACCCGGGAAACTCCTCCTTCCCTGGGGAGCTTCCTCCGTGGTCGGGACCGTCGCCGCCCACCTCCTATCCGCCGGCCTGGGGCGGGTGCTGGTCGTGGTCGGGCACGAAGCCGAAAGCGTGAAGCGGGCCCTGGCCGGCCTCCCCCTTGAAATCGTCCCCAACCCCGCCTACCGGGAGGGGATGGGGACGAGCGTGGCCGCGAGCCTCGATCGCTGCCTGAACGACCCCGGGTTCCCCTCGGAGGCGGGGATGCTCCTCCTCCCGGCGGACACCCCCTTCATCGGCGTCGCCGTCCTGAGCGCGGCGGCCGCGGCCTACCGGGAGGGCCGGGGCGACATCGTGGCCGCCTCCCACGCCTTCCGCCGGGGCCACCCGGTCGTCTTTTCCCGCCGCTTCGCCGCCGAGCTGCGCAAAGCCTGTCTGGAAGGGGAGGGTGCCCGCCAGGTGGTCCGGGCCCACCCCGAGGCGGTCTTCCACCTCGACGCCGGCCCCGAGGTCCTGGAGGACATCGACACCATGGAGGACTACGGCCGCCTCCGGGGGCTCTACGATAAAGGGGAGGCATAGGGCAGAGTGCATGGAGCATAGGGCATAGAGCATAGAGCATGGAGCATAGAGAAAAACCCCTCTGCCACGGCCCCCTTGGGGCTCAGGGTTCGGGGTTCAGGAGGGGAGAGAGCAAGCCGGCTGGAGTTTTACCATGAAGGGCACGAAGGGGGGAGGGGAGAAGCGCGGGAGCGCCGGTTCCTTTTTGTCACAAAAGTTGTCACACATCTTTTGTGACATTTTTTGCTACGGATAGGGAAAGCGAAGAGCAGGGAGCATAGCGTAAATCTGTCATTGCGAGCGGAGCGAAGCAATCTCCTTATATTTGAACTGCTCCGGAGATTGCTTCGTCGTCCCGCGAGACGCGGGACTGCGCGCAATGACCTCAAATATTCTGTACCCGCTACTCCCCCTCATCAGAGTTAATCAGAGTAATCAGGTGCAAAAATCTCCAGGGTCCGTGACGGTGTTTTTTTACGCCATGCTCTATGCTCCATGCTCTCTGCTTCTCTCCCCCGAACCCCGAACCCTCTTCTTTTCCCGCTTCATGCCCTTTATGGTTAAAAAGAGCATAAAGCATGGAGCATAGTGCAGAGAGGGTCTCTTTCATCTGTGTAAATCTGTGGACTCCTTCTCTTCCTGAACCCGCTGTTTCCCCTTCATGCCCTTCATATGGCAGAATGCTCCCTGAACCCCGAATCCTCAATGCCCTTCGCTTGGCACGGGAAAAATCCCCGGGACTGCGGGGGTGGAACCCACGGCCGGGAGGATGTAGACTTATACAACGCTATTTCAAGCACCCGGGAGGAACTTGAATGGGAAAGACGGTCAGGATCATGCCTTGCCTGGACATGATGAACGGGCGCGTGGTCAAGGGCGTTCACTTCGTGGATATCAAGGACGCCGGTGACCCGGTGGAATGCGCGCGGGCCTACTGCGCGAACGGCGCGGACGAACTGGCGCTCCTGGACATAACGGCCACGGTGGAGGAACGTCCCACTATGCTCGACGTGGTCAAGCGCGTGGCTCGTGCCGCGACCGTGCCGTTCACCGTCGGCGGGGGAATCTCCGACGTGACCGCCGCCGAGGCGGTCCTGAAGGCGGGAGCGGACAAGGTTTCGGTGAGCAGCGCCGCTTTCAGAGACCCCGGCCTGGTCGAGGAGATGGTCAAGGAACTGGGAGCCGAAAAGGTGACGGTGGCCATCGACGTGGACCGAAACGCCTCCCTTCCCTCGGGCTACGAGGTCTATATCGACGGGGGACGGACCGCCACCGGCGCCGATGCGGTCGAGTGGGCCAAGCGGGTCGACGGGTACGGCGTACCCGTCATCCTCCCCACCAGCAAGGCCGGGGACGGCGCCCGGACCGGGTACGACCTGCCGGTGATCCGGGCCATCAAGGGGGCGGTTGCGGCCGAGGTGGTCGCCTCCGGCGGCGCCGGGGAACTGGCTCACTTCTACGAGGCGGTGGAAGCGGGGGCCACCATCCTCCTGGCCGCCTCCGTCTTCCATTTCGGAATTATCGGCATCCCCGAGCTGAAGGACTACCTGCGCTGCCTGGACGTCCCCGTGATCTGAAAACCGCCGACGGGATCGCTCCTGGCCGAGATACGAAACCAAGTAACGGAGTTCCGTCATGATCGAGCGAAGCGAATCGCCTTACGTCGCGCATGTCTTCGTCTGCACCAACGACCGGGGGGGAGCGCGAAGATCCTGTGCCGACCACGACAGTCCGCTCGTCAAGGCCAGGCTCAAGGCCGCCGTCGCCGAGAAGGGGTGGAAAGGGAAGGTCAGGGTCTCCACGTCGGGATGCATGGGGCTCTGCGACGGCGGACCCAACGTGATCGTTTACCCCCAGAAAATCCGGTTTTCCGAGGTCTCCCCCGACGACGTCGACGAAATCGTGGAGGCCATCGGCCGTATCCTGGCGGATGGTTGAAAAAAACACGGAGGCAGCGGGAATGGCGAAAAAAGGGCCGACCACGGTAACGGAGTACATCGAGGCCGCCGTGCCGGAGGCGAGGCCGCATCTGCGGACCCTGTATCGGATATTGAAGACCGTTGCGCCCGCGGGGACGGAAGCGATCAAGTGGGGGGTGCCGGTGTTTTGGGAGGGCCGGGTCCTCTTCGGCTTCGCCGCGTACAAGGCGCACGTCAGCTTCGGGCCCGGGGAAGCCGCCGTCGAGCGCTTTTCCCGGGAACTGGCGGAGTTCGAGTCCGGCAAGGGCACGGTCCGGTTTCCTTACGATCGGCCCATCCCCGAAGACCTGGTGCGCCGGATCGCCGCCTTCTGCGTCGCCGTCCCGCGAAGCTGAACAGGGGCTTGGAAAGCAAAGAGCAAAGATCTGACCGTCGAACTCTGCCCCTGAAGATTTTTGCACCTGATTTCTCTGATAGGGAAAGAATTCAGAATACAGTATTTAGAATTCAGTAGTCCCCCACGTTGCCCCCTGGAGATTTTTGCACCTGATTACTCTGATTAACTCTGATTGAGAGAGGAATGGGGCCCCTGAACCCTAAAGGGTCCGTGGCGTAGGTGCACTCTGCTCTATGCTCTTTGCTCCCCTCCTGAACCCTGAACCCTCTTCTCCCCCTACATGCCTACATGGTGAGGTTCACCCCCCCGTCTTTCAGCGTTTTTTCGGACAAATGTCCGAAAAAACGCTCAACGACGGCGGGGAAGGGGCTTATTCTGTAGTTTTCTGGGAGAGGGCGAGCGATGAAACGAATCTGCGTGTTCTGCGGCTCCAGCCCGGGTGCGGACCCGGAGTACGTCCTGGCCGCCCGCCGGCTGGGGCGGGCCCTGGCCGCCCGGGGCCTGACCCTGGTCTTCGGAGGGGCCCGGGTCGGCATCATGGGGCAGCTCGCCCGGGCCGCGCTGGAGGCGGGCGGCGAGGTCATCGGCGTCATCCCCCGGCAGCTGGTCGAGATGGAGGTGGCCTATGCCGCGCTCCCCGAGCTGCGTGTCGTGGAATCGATGCACGAACGCAAGGCCCTCATGGCCGAGCTGGCCGACGGTTTCATCGCCCTGCCCGGCGGCCTGGGCACCGTCGAGGAGTTTTTCGAAGTTTTGACCTGGGCGCAGCTGGAGATCCACCGCAAGCCCTGCGGCCTGCTCGACACCCGCGGGTATTACCGGAAGCTCATGGAATTCCTCGGTCACGCGGTCGAAGAGAAGTTCATCGAGCCGGTCCACCGGGAGATGATCCAGATCGACGAAAGCCCCGCGGGGCTGCTCGACAAGTTCCGGGACTATCGGGCGCCGCGGGTGAACAAGGCGGCCTGGATCCGGAAATTGACCGACGAGATCTCGCCGTCGCTCGACGTCCCGTGATGCGCGGACACTGAAGACGAAGAAAACGACATTGGATTCGTCATCGGGGTCGCGGGCCGGACGATTCCGGTCCCGATAGCGATGTGGAATTACCGAAAAATTCCCGCTCCCCGGCCGGAAACCGGGAACCGTCCGGCGGGGAGCCGAGGAGAAAGATAATGAAAACGTTCAACGTGGAACCGATCGGCATTATCCATTCCCCCTTCGCCACCAAGGAGGAATGCCCCATCCAGCCCGGCCTGAGCGAAGCCCCGGGCCGCGTCGAGGTCTTCCCGCGGTACGGGGAAGGCCTGGAGACGATCGAGTCGTTCACCCACATCTATCTGTTCTACGTCTTCGACCGGGCGGGGGAGATCATGCTGTCGCGGCCGACGTTTCTGGACGACGACCGGCACGGGGTGTTCGCCTCCCGGCACCCCTGCCGGCCCAACGGGATCGGCATGTCCATCGTCCGGCTGGAGGGTCGAACCGGGAACGAACTGAGGGTGCGCGGCATCGACGTTCTCGACGGGACGCCTCTGATCGACATCAAGCCCTACATCCCCCGGTTCGACTATTTCGAGAACGCCGGAAACGGCTGGGTGGAGGGAAGGGACAACCGGCCCAAACCCGCCGATCGCGAATAACGGGATAACGTAAGCAGCCACGCCGGAGAGACGGACGGTGAACATCACCCCGAACGTCCACGCCCTGAAACACGGGTTCTCGATCCCGCTCGCCCCGGGCCTGAACCTGCCCCGGTTCGTCTACTCGTTCGTCATCTTCGGGGAAGAGGGAGTCTACCTCATCGACAGCGGCGTGGCCGGCGCGCAGAAGCCGATCCTGGAGTTTATCCGGGAACACGGCCGGTCCCCCGGCGAGGTCAAGCTGCTGCTTCTGACCCACTCCCACGCCGACCACATCGGGGGCGCCGCGGCCATACGGGAGGAAACCGGTTGCCGGATATCCGCCCACCCGGCCGAAAAGGGCTGGATCGAGGACATCGACGAGCAGTTCTCGCGGCGCCCGGTGCCCGGGTTCAAAACCCTCGTCGCCCGCCCGGTCGCCGTCGACGCCGTCGTAGCGGACGGAGAAACCATCGAACCGGAGCCGGGCCTGAGCCTGCGGGTCATCCACACTCCCGGCCATTCCCGGGGGTCGATTTCCCTGTTTTCGCGGGAGGAACGGGTGCTGATCTGCGGCGACGCCCTGGCCCTTCCGGGGGACCTGCCCATCTACGAAGACGCGCCGGCCGCCCTGAACTCCCTGATCGAACTGAAGAAGGTCAGGGACGCGGACTGGCTGCTTTCCTCCTGGGCCGAGCCCGTTCCCGGTTCCCGGGCCGAGGCGGAACTCGAGCGGGGGATCGGCTACCTCAAGGCCATCCATCGCTGCGTCAGGGAGATCGAAAACGCCGGGGAACTCGCCCCGATGGACCTGTGCCGCCGGGCCGCGGAAGCCCTGGGGCTGCCCCCCGCCGCCGTCAACCCCCTGGTGGCGGCGTCGCTGCAATCGCACGTCGCCAACCGGGACAACCCTCTGCTACTATAAACATCGAGACGAGCGACTCGAATCCGAACCGGGTCGAACCTGCGCCGCTCCCGGGATCGCTTCAAGGAGGCTCAGATGATTCTTTTTTCGTCGAGAAAGCTGGAAAAGGCGTTGGTTACGGGAACACTCGACAACTGGGTCAAGGCGAAATATATCGTTATCCCCGCCGTGGTTTTCGCTCCCTTCGCCGCGACGGTGGCGTTCTTCAGTCCCCGAATCGGGGAAAAGCCTTCGGGACTGTATCTCCTGACACAATTCGCGTTTTATATCGCCACGATGTTCATCACCTACTTCGGCATGAAGCTTTGCTTCCGGGCGAACGAAAAGATCGACGGGAAGAACTTCATCGAAAGATTCAGCATTCTCTTGTTGCCCGTCGCCTTGAAGTTATATTGCATCTGCCTCCCCCTCACCATCGTCGCCACCATGATTGTCTCCGCCCTCGTCGGAGCCGATTCGGGGCTTATCCGCGCGAACCTTCTTATATTCGGGCCGCTTATGGTTGTTTTTCCCCTGATTTATTATGCGCTTCTGTTCAGGTCGTTCCGCCGGCTCGGCTATTTGTTGAGACGGATCAACCATGAATAAACCGACGCACGCTCTTCGGGATCCCGAGTCCCCTTGCTATAATAGACAATAGATTTCTCCGGATGACGACGGCCCCCGGGGCCTCGTCGCGGCGGTTCGCGCGGGACGGAGAGGGAGGAATGCTCGATGCCGTTTTATCTGATAATCGCGGTCGACGTCGCCGACGCCGAAACGTACTCGGAGTACGTTCGAAAAGTCTCCGGGATCGTGGCGAAACACGGGGGGAAGTACCTCGCCCGGGGCGGCGAAGTTATCCCGATATCCGGCGGTTGGAACCCGGAGCGGGTGGTATTGATCGAGTTTCCCACCGAGGAACTGGTCCGGAGATGCTTCCGATCGCCGGAGTACCTCGAAATCGCGCCCCTGAGAGAGAGGGCGACCCGGACGAAGGCGATCGTGGTCGAGGGGTGCGACAGCCGGGAATCACCACCCCAATGTTTGCGCGGCGGAGCTTGATCCGGCCCCATCGGACAACCCCACATAATCTGGGCGGAAGATATACATGAGTCTATTGAGCGGTTTTCTTACGGTCGTGTTCCTGACTTCCGCGAATCCGCGCCCGTCGCCGCCGCCGCCCCCGGCGGCGTACGGGCTTTCGGCAAACGACCCCATCCCGGTGGGAGGGGAGTCGTTCGAATCGGGTCCCCGCTACGAACGCGCCTACCTGAACCATTTGCGGGGTCCCCGGGGAGAGCGGATCGCCTACGAACGGACGGGGAGCTGCTGCCCTTTCGAGACCCCCAACAGCCCCTTCGGCGCGGGGCTGCTCGATGTCTACCGGGTAACGTACCCGGGGATGGCCGAACCGGTTGACTTGTATCTGAACATGTACGACCCCCCGCCGGCACGCGCACCGTCCGCTCCCGTTCCGGCGCCGCCCGGGTTCACGTATGTTGAATAGGACCAGTTGCAAAGGAACGGCCGGAACATGATCGACGTTCGCGGTATTCGGCTCGAGGATTGGGAACTGGTGAAGGCCGTGCGCCTGGCCGCGCTCCGGGATTCTCCGGAGGCGTTCGCGGAAACCTACGCCGAGTCCTTGGCCCGTCCCGACGGGTTCTGGCGGGACCGGGCGCAGCGGAGCGCCCGGGGGGAGAGCGCCATCACCTTCCTCGCCTTCGCCGGTGACGAGCCGGCGGGGATGGCCGTCGGCCTCGCGGACGAAACCGGTCTGTCCGCCGCCTACCTGGCCGCCGTGTGGGTTGCGCCCCCGTTCCGGGGCACCGGTCCCGCCGCCTCTCTGGTCGCCGCCGTCGCCGGTTGGGCGCAGTCCCGGGGCGCGGCGGTTCTCTTCGCGGGAGTGCGGCGGCGGTACTCCCGGGCCGAGGGGTTTTACCGCAAGATCGGTTTCGACGAGCCCGTGGGCCCGGTTCCCGACCACCCGGCCACGCGCGGCTGCGGGATCGTCCTGATTAAAAAACTCGAGCCGCGGACGGGTCCGTCCCGGGGGACGGGGTTGTGAGAAAAGCCGTGGCCGCCATTCTCTTGATCGTCCTCCCGGCGGCGGTTGTGCTCGCGGGCGTCTGGATCTTTCTCCCCTTCGCGTTTTTCGGCCCCCGGGCGGTGAAGGATGCCTGTCTCTCCTTTTTCGAAAAGAACGAGACCGTCCGCTCGGGCGAAGCCTACGGGTTCCGCGTGGGCGAGACCAAGGAACAGACTTTCGCCGCCGTCCGGGAACTCTTCGCCGAGGGGGAGTTCTCCGGTCTCGCCCCCTGGGCGGACCGGGACGGATACTATCGGGTCTATCCCCACCTCTTCGGCTACCAGCCGCCGGAGAAGTTCGTGGAGGTGTTCGCCGATTGGGATTCGTGGAAAATCCGGGGCTTTTCCGACGGAGAGACCAAAGAAGTCCAGCTTTTCTTTACCGGGCCGGACAACGATCTGCGGCAGATCGATCGGACCCGGGAAACGTCCGCCGGCTGGCCCACGGAGTATCCCGACGCCTGGCCGGAGAAGGACGGGCTCCCCGCCGTCCGCCGGGGAATGTCGCCGCGGGAGACGTTCGCCGTCCTGGTCCGGTTGGCGGAGCATCCAGGTTACGAGGGGATGGAGATGGCTCCGCTGTATCTAGCCTGGCGCTCGATAAAGCACCTTACGCCGGAGGAACTGGAGAGAATTCTCCCCTTCGACGAGTGGTATATGCGCAAGAGCGAAACCCCTTTCACCACCGACAGCATCCATCTCGGCTTCACCGACGGCAGGCTGACGGAGATCGGCAGGTACCGGAGTTACGACCCGTTCCCGATGTAAGGAGGCGAACCGGAGGCCGCCCTCCCGGGCGGCGGATAAGGCGGTGGCCATGAGCGCCCTGGACCGGCTGTTGGAAAACGCGGACCCCTCCCTGGAGTACCAGGCGACCCGCGACCTCCTCGGGGGGGCGCCCCGGCGCTGCCGGGAGCTTCGGGCGCGGATCGCCGCCGCCGGCCACGGGAAGCTGCTCCTGGACAAGCGCGGCCCCGACGGCCACTGGGGCCGCGGCGCCTACGGCCCCAAATGGACCTGCACCCACTACGTCCTCTTCGAACTGCTCCAGCTCGGCCTCGATCCGGACAACCGGGCCTGCCGGGAATCGGCGGAGCTGCTCCTGCGCCATCCCCGGGGGAAGGACGGCGGGATCAACTACGCCCGGACCGTCGAATACAGCGACGTCTGCGTCAACGGCATGCTCCTGTCCATCGGCGGCTACTTCCGCCTCGGGGAGCGGCTGCTGGAGACGCCGGTCGATTTTCTGCTCGAGACGGAGATGGCCGACGGCGGCTGGAACTGCGAATACTTCCGCGGGGCATCGCGCAGCTCCCTCCACACCACCATCGCCGTGATCGAGGGCATCGAACGGTACCTGGCTTCCGGCGGATCCCGTCGGGCGGGGGAACTGGAAGCCGCGAAAGCGAAGGGGATCGAGTTCATCCTCATCCATGAGCTCTACAAGACCCGGACCACCGGAGAGGTCATCAAGGACGAGTTTCTGAAATACGTCTTCCCGGTGCGCTGGAAGTACGACATTCTGCGCTGCCTCGATTATTTCCGGGAAGCGGGGTTCGGCTACGATCCCCGCCTGGAGGCCGCGCTGAGAATCGTCGAGGAGTCGGGCCGGAAGACCGGCCGATGGAAGGGTGGGGCCCAGGCCGGCAGAACCTACTACAGATCCGACTCGGGCAAATGGAACACCCTGCGCGCGCTGCGGGTCCTGAACCACTTCGGCCGGGAGACGCCCGGAATATGATCACAAGGAGGAAGAAACCATGGCTAAAACCGCGTTCGTGATGTCGGCGCTGCTGGCGCTCCTGGGAGCGGTCCTGACCGCCGCCGGGATCTTCGCCCGGGTCATGCTCCCCAAGATCGGCTACCTGGTCTTCTCCGCCTCGGGCCCGGGGAGCTACAGCCCGGGGAACTACGCCGTCGACCTGGGGGGCTACTACACCCTGACCGGGGCCTGCCTGGCGGCGGGCGTCGTTCTCTGCGCCGCGTTCTACCGGGCGGGGAGAAAAGAGCCTCGCGCCTAGGGCGAAACCGGAGATGGAAACCTACCGGGGCGACGTACTCCTTCTCCATGGCGGTTCGCACGGGGCCTGGTGCTGGGAAGAGGTTCTCCGGGAACTGGAGCGGGCCGGCTGCCGGGGACACGCCCCGGACCTGCCCGGCGCCGGGGCCGATCCCACGCCGCGGGCGAGCGTGACCTTCGAGTCTTGCCTGGCGGCGGCGACCGCCTTCATCGAGTCCGAGGGGATCGAGGAATTCGTGCTGGTCGGCCATTCCCTGGCGGGAATCCTTCTTCCCGAGCTGGCGGCCGCCCACCCCGGAAAAATCCGCGGGGTCGTCTTCGTGGCCGCGTTCGTCCTAAACCGGGGCGAGCGGGTCATCGACCTGATCGCGCCCGAACGGGTCCCCGAGTATCGCCGTCTGGCCGAGGCCGACCCCGGGCGTTCGGTGATGCTTCCCTACGCCGCCGCCCGGGAGCGCTTCTTCAACGACCTGGACGAAGCCGCCGCCCGCGCGGCCTACGCCCGGCTGACCCCGCAGCCGCTCGCCCCCTACTTCGCGCCCGCCCGACTCGACCCCCGCGGCGTCGGGTCCCTTTCCCGCTACCTCGTCTGCCGCCGCGACCGCAACCTGCCCCCCGGCGTCTGCCGCGGCTACGCGGCCAAGTTGGTCGTTCCGGTCGAGGAGATCGACGCCGGTCACGACGCCATGCTCTCCCGGCCGGCCGAACTGGCGTCCCTTCTCCTCCGCCGGGGCCCGGCCCGCGGCGACAACTGTGCTTGACACTCCCCGAAGCATTTCCCTAGTATGCCCTTCGAGGTTCGGGCGATTAGCTCAGCGGGAGAGCACCTGGATCACAACCAGGGGGTCACTGGTTCGAACCCAGTATCGCCCATGCGGCCATGCCTTTCGGCGCCGGCTCAACGAAGGAGAGGAAATGAGAGACGACCTCCGGCAACTGTTGCATCTCCAGAGCGTGGACATCCGGATGTCCGAGCTGGAGGAGGAGAAACGGGGGCTCCTCTCCCACCTGGAAATGCTGGACCGGCGCATCGCGGAGCAGGAAGCGGCGGCGCGGAGAGAAAAGGAAGCCTGCAACCAAGGGCAGGTGACCCTGAAGATGCTGGAGCTCAAGGTCTCCGAAAGGAAAGGCCAGATGCAGCATCACCAGCAGCAGTCGGTCAACGTCAGGAACAACCGCGACTACCAGGCCCTGATGAGCGAGATCGAAGGATGCAAGGCCGATATCAGGCAGATCGAGGACGAGATGCTCGAGGCCATGGAGCAGATCGAGGCGGAGCGCGACGAGCTGACCCGGATAGAAGCCGACCTCGACCGGGCCCGCGAAGAGTTCGGCGCGGAGAAGGAGAAGGCCGGGGCCGAGATCGAGTCGATCGATCGGGAGCTGGCGAATCTGGCCGCCGAACGCGTGGCGGCGGCGGCGGGGATGGACGGGGAGAACCTCGAACGTTACCAGCGGATCTATGACAACCGCAAGGACCGGGTGGTGGTCCCGGCCGTCGACGGATCCTGCCAGGGTTGCTACATGCAGCTCACCCCCCAGCAGGCCAACGACGTGCTCAAGGACGACCGGCTGTACTTCTGCGAGAACTGCGGCCGGTTCCTCTACCTCCCCGAGACGGAGGAGGAACCCGGTTCCGAAAGCTGATCAGGGGCGGAGTGGCGGTCGCCCTCCCTCGTCCGCGGGGGAGGGAGGAAAGTCCGAACTCCGCAGGGCAGGGCGCCCCGGGAACACCGGGGGGGCCCGGGGGGAGACGCCCGGGCCACGGAAAGTGCCACAGAGACGAGACCGCCGATGGCTCCTCCGGGAGCACAGGCAAGGGTGAAACGGTGCGGTAAGAGCGCACCGCCCCGAGGGCAACCGAGGGGGCACGGCAAACCCCGCCCGGAGCAAGACCAAGCAGGACCGAGGCGCGGCCCGCGCCGTTCGAGGTCCGGGTAGGTCGCACCGAGCCCGAGGGCAACCGAAGGCCCAGATAGATGACCGCCCTCCCGCAAGGGAGAACAGAATTCGGCTTACGCCCGCCCCGCTTCAGGCCGGGGCCGCTTAACGGCGGCCCCGGCTTTTTTTCCCCCCGAGCGGCCTCCGGTCCCCTTTTCTGAACCCGAGGCTCCTCCGTTTCCCGCCCCGGCGCCGGCCGGATTCCGGTTAAAAGCCGGTCCCTCATAAAAAACAGAAAAAATTTTTGACAGTGGGGGGCTCGCATACTATTATGGCACCAGGTGGGGAAAAGTGGGGGAAAGTGGTGAATCTGGAGGTCTCGGGTGTTCCTGGGCGAATACAGACATGCGGTCGATTCCAAGGGGCGCCTCTTTATCCCCTCCAAGTTCCGTTCCCGGGAAAACCAGCGGTTTTTCCTGGCCCGGGGCCTGGAAAAATGCCTCTTCGTCTTCCCCGAGGACGAATGGGAGAAATGGCAGTCCCGGATCGGGGAGATGGACATGATGAAGCGGGATGCCCGGGCCTTCAACCGCTTCTTCTTCGCGGGGACTGCCGAAGCCATCTGCGATCGCCAGGGCCGCATCAACCTCCCCGAACACCTGATCGAGTACGCCGGCCTGGGAAAGGACGTGGTGGTGATCGGAGTCTCCTCCCGCTTCGAAATCTGGAGCGAAGAGAACTGGAAGGCCTACGAAGAAGAGTCGGCGAGCCGCTATGAAGAGATTGCCGAAAACCTTGTCGAATAGTCCGGGGACGACCATGAAGCCGAGAACCAGAAATCTGATCGAGTTGATGTGCCTGAACAAGTGCATGCGGCCGGACTGGGGTTTCACCGTCCGGTACCGCCTGCCCAAGGCGCGGGCCGTTGACCGAAAAAAGTAGCCATGCGGCCCGGTCCCACCGGCCGGTGATGGTCGGGGAGGTGCTGGAGTACCTGGCGCCGGGACCGGGGAACCGGGTGCTCGACGGCACCGTGGGAGCCGGCGGGCACGCCGAATCGATCCTTGAAAGCTTGGGGCCGGACGGATTCCTGCTTGGGGTGGACCGCGATCGCGAGATCCTCGATGAAGCCCGGGAACGCCTGGAGCGTTTTTCGGGCCGGGTGAGGCTGGAGAAAGGCAACTTCGCCGAACTCGGGGAGATCGAGCCCTTCGACCGGATCCTTCTCGACCTGGGGGCGAGCAGCCTCCAGCTGGACCGGGCGGAACGGGGTTTCAGCTTCCGGGAGGACGGCCCCCTGGACATGCGGATGGATCGGGACGAGGCCACCACCGCCTTCGACCTGGTCGACAGGCTCGGAGCCGCAGAACTGGCCGACCTGATCTACCGCTGGGGGGAAGAGCGCGGATCTCGCCGGATCGCCCGCTTCATCGTCGAACGGCGGCAGCGGGAACCGATACGGAGCACCGCCGACCTGGCCCGGATCGTGAGCCGCGCCCTGGGGCGCAGGGGAAGAATCCACCCCGCGACCCGGACGTTTCAGGCCCTGCGGATCGGGGTGAACCGGGAGCTGGAAAACCTGGAGGCTTTCCTGGCCCGGGCGCCCTCGCTCCTGCGGCCGGGAGGGAGGATCGCGGTCATCTCCTTCCACTCCCTGGAGGACCGGGCGGTCAAGCAGGCCTTCCGCACCTGGAAGAGGGAGGGGTGGGGCGAAATCCTGACCCCCAAACCGATCCGGGCCGCAGAGGACGAAAAAAAAGAGAATCCGCGCGCTCGCAGCGCCAGGCTGAGGGCGGCGCGAAAACATAACGGGAACAACGTACCCGGGGAATGATCATGAGAGAAGCAGTCATACAGTTCGAACGCGCCGGAATTTCACTGCACGGTTTTTCCCGGCACCTGGGGGCTTTGATCGCGGTCGTGCTGCTTCTGGGGTTGGGCAGCCTCTGGATCCAGGGCCGCAAGGTCGATGTCGGCCGCCAGATCAAGGCGCACGAGCAGGAACTGGCGGAACTGGAGAGCCGGATCACCGGAGTGCAGAGCGCCCTGGCCCGCCTCGAGGCCCCCGCGGTCATCCGGGGAAAGCTCCTGGAGCAACAGATAACCATGGTCGTTCCCTTCCCCGAGGACATCGTCCGGCTGGACGGTTCCCCATCACCTTCCGGCGCCGTTTCGGCGCGGGCGGGAGGCATGTCGCTGGCCAGCGCGATTCCATGAACCCGGGAGAAGGGGGGAACGGCCGGAGCCACGCGGGTCCGGGTCGTTGGTAGGAAGAGTTCACAGAGCGAGAACCGTCATTCTGGCCGCGATGCTGTCGATCTTCGCGGCCGGCGTTCTGGCGAGACTCTTTTTCGTTCAGTGCCTGGGCCATGAAGTCTGGATCCACCATGCCGTCGACCAGCACCGCCGCCTGGGAAAGATCCCGGCGCGCCGGGGCAACATTCTCGACTCCCGGGGGAGCGTGCTCTCCTGCAGCGTCGATTCCCCCTCGCTCTACGCCGTTCCCCTCGAAGTCGACGACCCGGCGGCCGCGGCCGCTCTCCTGGCGCCGGCGCTCGACCTCGACTACGAAACCATCCGCGCCCGACTCGATTCGGACCGCAGCTTCACCTGGATCAAGCGCCACCTCTCCCCCGGAGAAAAGGAAGCGGTCGAAGCCCTGAACCTCCCGGGGCTGGGCTTCCGGGTGGAGAAGAAACGCGTGTATCCCAAGGGAACCATGCTCTCCAACGTCCTGGGGCTGACGGACGTGGACGGCAACGGCATCGAGGGCCTGGAGGCGATGTTCGACCGGCAGCTCCGGGGCCGGGACGGATGGCGCCTGACCGAACGGGACCGCATGCTCCGGGAGGCGGTCTGGTTCCGGATCGAAGACATCCCCCCCGTGGACGGATGTTCGCTGGTCCTGACCGTCGACGAGGTCATCCAGGATATCGCCGAGGACGAACTGCGCCAGGCCGTCGCCGAACACGAAGCCGCCTGGGGTACCGCCCTGGTCATGGACTGCAGGACGGGAGACGTGCTGGCTCTGGCCAATCTTCCCGATTTCGACCCCAACCGTTTCCCCCGCCCGGCGGCGGGCGTGCGCCGCAACCGTGCGATCACCGACCCGATCGAACCCGGCTCCACCTTCAAGGTATTCGCGGGGGCGGCGGCCCTGGAAGCCGGAGTGGTCACCCCCGAAACCAGTTTCTACTGCGAGAACGGCTCTTTCCGGATCGGGGGAGTGGTTCTCCACGACAGCCACCCCCTGGGCACGCTCACCTTCGCCGAGATCATCCGTCACTCCAGCAACATCGGGATGGCCAAAGTGGGAATGCTCCTGGGAGAGGACGACCTCTACCGGACCTTGAAACGTTTCCTGGTCGGGGAAAAGACCGGGATCCAGCTCCCGGGGGAGTCGGCGGGAATCCTCCGGCCGGTCGGCCGCTGGAGCAAGATCTCGCTGCGCAGCATCACCATGGGGCACGAAGTCTCCCTCACGCCGCTGGGCCTGCTGATCGCCTTCGCCGCCTTCGGGAACGACGGGATCGTCCCCGCACCCCGGCTGGTGAAACGGATCGAGACCGCGGACGGCGCTGCGCTCCGGTCCTACCCGGTCTCGAACCTGGGCCGAGCGGTCGCCGCCGCCACCGCCGCCGAGATGCTCGAAATCCTGACCACGGTGGTCGAGGAAGACGGCACCGGCTCCCGGGCCCGGATTCCCGGCTACCGGGTGGCGGGGAAGACCGGGACCGCCCAGAAACCGGGGCCGGACGGAACCTACTCACACCGCCTCTACCGGTCGCTCTTCATGGGAATGTTCCCGGCGGGCGACTCCTACATCGCTATTCTGGTCATGCTCGACGAACCGCAGGGGGCCTATTACGGGGGAACGGTGGCGGCGCCCGCCTTCAAACGGATCGGGGAACGGATCATCCGCTACCTCCAGCTGCCCCCCTCGGAGGAAACCGCGTGAGAATGCAGGACCTGGCCGCCGCCGTCCCCGGTTCCGCGCTCAAGGGCGACGGCCGGATCCGCATCGGCGGCCTGAGCATTCACTCCTCCCGGACCGCGCCGGGAGACCTCTTCGTCGCCCTTCCGGGGACCAGAGCCGACGGCGCCGATTATCTGCACGAAGCCGTCGAGCACGGCGCGGCGGCGGTGGCGGCGCGGGAGTTTGCGGTGGGGCTGCCGCCCGCCGTCTGCCAGCTCCGGACCCCCGATACCGTCCGGGCGCTTCCCCTCCTCGCCGAGGAGTTCTTCGGACACCCCTCCCGGCGCCTGCGCCTGGCGGGGATCACGGGGACCAACGGCAAGACCACCGTGGCTTTTCTGCTCCGGTATCTCCTGGAACGGGGGGGGGTGCCGGCGGGGCTCCTGGGCACCGTCCGATACCAGATCGGGGAGAGGAACCTCCCCTCGGAACTGACCACGCCCGCACCCCCGCTGCTTCAGGAACTTCTGGCCTCAATGGTCAAGGCCGCGCTTCCGGCCGCGGTTATGGAAGTCTCCTCCCACGCTCTCTCCCAGCACCGTCTCGACGGGCTGGTTTTCGAAACCGCCGTCTTCACCAACCTCACCCCCGAGCATCTCGACTACCACCGGGACATGGAGGAATACGGTCGGGCCAAGATCCGACTCTTTTCGGAGCACCTCTCCCCGCGGGGAACGGCCGTCCTCAGCCGTTCCGACCCGTTGAGCGGCCGGATCCGGGATGTGTTTCCCGGGCGCGTTCTGACCTTCGGCCCGGAGGAGGATGCCGATTTCCGGGCCCGAGATATCGTTCTCGAGGCTTCTTCCAGCCGCTTTACCCTGGCCTGGCCCGGAGGAGAAGAGCGCCTGCGCATACCCCTGGTGGGCAGGTTCAACGTGCTCAACGCCCTGGCCGCGGCCGCCGCCGCCTCCGCGTTCGGCGTCTCCCCGGAGCGTGCCGCCGGGATCCTGCAAAGCGCCCCCGGCGTCCCCGGGCGCCTGGAAACGGTGGCCGAAAAGCCTTTCCGGGTCATCGTCGACTACGCGCATTCCCCCGACGCCCTGGGGAACGTCCTGGCTGCGCTCCGGGAGACTTCCCCCGGATCCCGGGTGATCCTGGTCTTCGGCTGCGGGGGGGACCGCGACCGGAGCAAGCGCCCGCGGATGGGGGCCATCGCCGCTGCCGGCGCCGACCTCAGCATCGTCACTTCGGACAATCCGCGTTCGGAAAACCCGGAAGCGATCATCGCCGAGATCGCCGCCGGGTTCGGATCGGCCGGCGCGCGGGCGGAGATCGAACCCGACCGCCGCCGGGCGATCCGGACGGCCCTGGCCGCCGCTCGTCCCGGGGACACGGTCCTGGTGGCGGGGAAAGGACACGAGGAGCGCCAGATCTTCGCGGACCGGGTAGTTCCGTTCAGCGACCGCCTGGAGGTACTGGGCGCGCTGGAGGAGAGGCAATGAGGCCGCTGCGTCTCTTCGACGCCCTGGCCTGGTGCGGGGGGGACCTGGAAGGCGACCCCGGGACCGCCTTCAATTCGGTGACCGTCGACAGCCGCCGGGCCGTCCCCGAATGCCTTTTCGTCGCCTTGCGCGGGCCGCGCTTCGACGGCCACGAGTTCGTGGCCGCGGCCGCGGCGGCCGGAGCGTCGGCGGCCATGGTCGAGACGGATTTCCCGGCGCCTCCCGGTCTCGATCTCCCCCTGTTGCGCGCGGACGGGACCGCACGGGCCCTGGGAGCCCTGGCCCGGGGGTATCGGAAGACGCTGGAAATCACCGCTTGCGCCGTGACGGGGTCCAACGGGAAGACGACGACCAAGACCCTGCTCGGCTCGCTGTTAGGGAGCGTGATGCCCACGGCGGTGGCTCCGGCCAGCTACAACAACCTGATCGGCGTTTCCCTCAGCGTCCTCGCCGTCGAGGGCGGCGACCGGGCCGCGGTCTTCGAACTGGGGATGAACCGCTCCGGAGAGATCGCCGCCTTGGCCGCGATCTCTCTTCCCGAAATCGGCGTGATTACCAATATCGGAGCCGCTCATCTGGGAATGCTGGGGAGCATGGAGGCCGTGGCCGCGGCCAAAGGCGAACTGCTCCCGGCCCTGGAGGGACGGAGGGCCGCGGTCGTCAACCGGGACGATCACCGGGCCTGGGCCCTCCTGGAGCGGTTCCGGGGAGAAGCGGTGGGGTTCGGGGCCGCCCCCGAAGCCGACCTACGGGTCCGCGGGTGGGAGCAGACCGGCGAGAGCGCCCGGGCCGCCCTGACCTGGCGCGACCGCGCCGCGGTGGTGGAGCTGCCGTTCCCCGGCCGCCACAACCTCTACAACTATCTGGGTGCCCTGGCGGCGGCCCTTACTGCCGGGGTCCCATGGGAGTCGGCGCTGGAAGCCACCCCGGGTCTGCGTCTGCCCGCGATGAGGTTTCAGCGCGTGTCCTGCCGGGGCGTCGAGCTGATCAACGACGCCTACAACGCCAACCCCGATTCGATGCGGGCGGCCCTGGCCGCCTGGCTGCTCCTTCCGCGCTCGGGGCGCCGGATACTGGTCAGCGGCGACATGGCGGAACTGGGAGAGCACACCGTTCGCGAACACAGGCTCTGGGGCGAAGCCGCCGCCGGGGCCGGTCTCGACGCCCTGGTTTTCGTGGGACCGGAGTCCGCGGCGGCGGCCGATGCGGCCGCCGCAGCCGGGGCCGCGGAAGTCATGCGGTTCCCCGATCCGGTTGAGGCCGGGGCCGTTCTCGCCGGCTACGTCCGGGAAGGAGACAGTCTCCTCTTCAAGGGGTCGCGCCGGGCGGGCATGGAACGCGCCATCGAGGAAATCCGAAAAAACGCCGAAGGTTCCCCGGGAGGATAAGCGCATGTTCTACCATCTTCTCGTTCCCCTGTCCCACTATTGGATCGGGTTCAACGTCTTCCGGTACATCACCTTCCGGGCCACCTTCGCCGCGGTCACCGCGTTCGTCATCTCCCTGATCTTCGGCCCCGGCCTCATCCGCTGGCTGGAGTCGCGGAAGTTCGGCGAAAAGATCCGCAGCGGGGACGATTACCGGGACCTCGCCGACCGCCACCGGCACAAGGCGGGGACCCCGACCATGGGCGGCATCATCATCCTCCTGGCGCTTCTGATTCCCACCCTGCTCTGGGAACGCTGGGACAATCCCTTCACCTGGATGGCCTTCGGCGCCGCGGCCTGGATGGGAGCGGTCGGGTTCGCCGACGACTGGATGAAACTGCGGGGACGAGGGAAGGGCCGGGGGATGTCGGGGCGGATCAAGCTGGGCGGCCAGGTGCTCCTGGCCCTGGCCATCTGCTTTTTCCTCTATTCCGATCCGGAGACGCGGGACTGGGCGGAGCAGCTGCGGATACCCTTCTACAAGCACCCGGTCGTTCTCAGCATGGGGCTGGTCTGGATACTCTTCACCATCATGGTGATCGCGGGATCGAGCAACGCGGTCAACCTTACCGACGGGCTCGACGGTCTGGCCATCGGGTGCATCGGGATCGCGGCCTTCGCCAGCGCCGTCATGGCCTACCTCACCGGCCACCGGGAAATCGCCGACTACCTCAACATCCTCTACATCCCCTCCGCGGGGGAACTTACCGTCTTCTGCGCCGCTTTGATAGGGGCCAGCCTCGGGTTCCTCTGGTTCAACGCCTACCCGGCCCAGGTCTTTATGGGCGACACCGGGTCCCTGGCCTGCGGCGCGGCCATCGGGACGGTGGCGGTCCTGCTCAAGAAGGAGCTGTTTCTCCTCCTGATCGGTGGAGTCTTCGTGATCGAGGCGCTCTCGGTTCTGCTTCAGAAATCCTACTTCAAGTATTCGCGGCGGCGGTGGGGAGAGGGCCGGCGGATCCTGCGCTGCGCTCCCCTCCACCACCATTTCGAAAAATCCGGCTGGGCGGAAAACAAGATAACGGTCAGGTTCTGGATCTGCGCCATCATCTTCGCGCTTCTGGCCGTGGGGGCGCTGAAACTGCAGTGAACGGGATGGAGGGGAAAAACCGAGCGGCCGCGGTAATGGGGCTGGGAGCGGCCGGCACCGCCGCCGCCCTGCTGCTGGCTTCCCGGGGCTGGACGGTGACGGGGTTCGACGACGACCCCGCCCTGTTGAGCTCGAAGGCGGTCCGGGAGCTTTGCTCGCGGGGAATCGAACTCGCGCCGCCTGACCGATTTCCGCTTTCGGGGAAGTTCGATCTGACGGTCGCCAGCCCGGGCGTCCCCCCCTCCCATCCTCTTCTTCGGCGGGCGGCGGCCGCGGGGATCCCGGTGCTGGGGGAAGTGGAGCTGGCCTCGCGTTTCCTCGACGTTCCCTTCACCGCCGTGACCGGGACCAACGGCAAGACCACCACCACCGCACTCTTGGAAGCCGTATTCCGCCGCGCGGGGCGCCGGGTCGTAGCCGCCGGAAACAACGGCGTTCCTCTCAGCCGCATCGCCGCGGACCCCGGCGGTCTCGAAGAGGCGGTCGTGGAGCTGAGTTCGTTCCAGATCGAGCGCCTGACGACGTTCCGGCCCCGGCGGGCGGTTCTGCTCAACCTCGCCCCCGATCATCTCGACCGGCACGGCGGTTTTGCCGCCTACGCCGAGGCCAAGCTTGGACTGTTCTCGCTCCAGCGGGCCGGGGACGTAGCCGTCTTCCCGGAGAGCCTGAGGAAAGACGTCGCCCCGCGGCTCCGTCCGGGAGTTCGGGCGGTTTCCTTCGGGGAAGGGAGCGCCGATATCCGGATCGAGAAAGGGGAGATCGTCAGTTTCCTCGGGGGCGAGCCGACGACGTTGGTCGCGCCCGGCGCGCTCCGGCTGCGAGGGGGGCACAACCTGGAGAACGTGATGGCGGCGGCGGCGGTCTCCCTGGCCGCCGGCGTCGGTCCCGGAACGTTCCGGGATGCTGCGGTCGCGTTCGCCGGGCTTCCCCACCGGCTGGAACTGGTGGGGGAAGCCGACGGCGTCAGTTGGTGGAACGATTCCAAGGCGACCAATCCCCATGCCGTGGCGGCGTCGCTGGCCGCTTTTCCCTCCGGCGTCGTCTGGATAGCCGGGGGGAGGGGAAAGGCCGCGGATTTCGCTCCCCTGCGACCCCTCGTCCGCGACCGGGTGCGGCTCGCCCTCTACCTGGGGGAGGCCGCTTTGCAGCTGGCGGAAGAACTGGGCGCGGAAGCCCCCTGGCGCCGGTGCGCCTCCCTGGAGGAAGCCGTGGTCGAGGCGCGCCGCGCGGCCGGTCCCGGGGATCGGGTGGTCCTGGCGCCTGGGTGCGCCAGTTTCGATATGTTCAAGAACTACCGCGAGCGCGGCGACCGGTTCCGATGCCTGGTCGAGGAAACGCTGTCGGCTCCAACGCGCCCCCCCCGGGGGGAGGAGGTAACATGAAGAAGCTCAGGGTGGTCTCATACGTCTGCGTCGGTACGCTGCTTTCGGTGCTGCTGTGGCACTTCATCTGCGGATGCCAGGCCCCGGTCAAGGGGAGAGAGGAAGCCGTCCCGGCCCCGACGCCGCTGCCCGCTCCCGAGACCAGGGAGGACCTGATCGAGGAAGGGATCATCATCGAGGAGGAGCCGGCTCCGGCCGTCGCCCGGCCGCGCCCGGCGGAGGCGCCCGCCCCGGCGGTGGTGTCCGCGCCCGCGCCCGCCCCCGCGCCGGAAAAGCGCAGCTACGTGGTGGGCAAGGGCGATACGCTCTGGGGAATCAGCCGCCGGTTCGGGGTCTCCCTGGCGGAACTGCAGGCGGCCAACGGCATCACCGATCCCGGCCGGATCTCGGTCGGCCAGGAGCTGACCATCCCCGGAGGCAGTTGAGAAGACCGTTCGACAGGCCCTCGGCGCTGCTCCCGGTCCTGGTCGGCTCCCTCGCCGCCGTGGGAGTGCTCATGGTTTTCAGCGCCAGCGCGGTGTTTTCCCGGGACGTCTACGGCGATTCCCTTCACATCCTCAAGCGCCAGCTCTTCTGGCTTGCCGCCGGGATCGGATTCTGCCTGGTCGGCGCCCGCGTCGATTACCACCGTTGGCGGCGCTGGTGCCGCCCCCTGCTCTTGGGCGGAGCCGGACTGCTGCTCCTGCTTTTTCTCCCGGGGCTGGGGCGGTCGGGAGGGGGAGCCCGGCGTTGGCTCTCGCTGGGCGGTTTCAACTTTCAACCCGCGGAGCTGGTCAAGTACCTGATGATCATCTACCTGGCCGATTTCCTGGCCCGGAAGCAGGAAGTGATCGCCGGCTTCCGCCGGGGTTTCCTCCCGCCGCTGGCGGTGGTGACGGTCCTGGCCGCGCTGGTGGTGGTGCAGCCCGACCTCGGAACCGCGCTCTCCCTGGGAGCGGTCGGCTGGGCGATGCTCTTCCTGGCCGGTGCCCGGATCCGCCACCTGCTGCTGCCCCTGCTTCCGGCCCTTCCCGGGATCGCCTATCTGGTCTGGTCGAAACCGTACCGCGTCCGCCGGCTGGTGGCTTTTCTCGACCCCTGGCAGGACTCGCGCGGGGCCGGTTTTCAGATCATCCAGTCGTTGATCGCGCTGGGTTCGGGAGGAGTCACCGGGGTCGGGCTGGGCGAGAGCCGGCAGAAGCTCTTTTATCTGCCCGCCGCCACCACCGATTTCATCTTTTCCATCCTGGGAGAGGAATTGGGCTTTCTGGGCGCTGCCGCCGTCCTCGTTCTCTACGCCGCGCTGATCTTCACCGGCTTCGCCATCGCCCGCCAGGCCGCCGATCTCTACGGGCGCCTGCTCGCCCTGGGGATCGTCTTGATGTTGGGGCTTCAGGCCCTGGTCAACATGGCCGTGGCCAGCAGCCTGCTCCCCACCAAGGGCCTGCCGCTCCCCTTCATCAGCTACGGCGGTTCGAACCTGATCTGCAGCTTTTTCGGAATCGGGATCCTGCTCAATATCGCCGCCCACCGCGACCGGCCCTGCGCGGCCGCGGCCGGGCTTCCGGACACTCTCTTTTTAAACCGGCCGACCCCCAAAGGAGGAACGGACCATGAATGAACCCCGCTGCCCGCACCTGGAATCCTGCTTCATCGCCGGGCTGCTGAAAGCGACGCGCATCCCCACCCTGGCCTCGTACTGCGGCGAACACTACCCGGCCTGCGTCTATTTCCGTCAGTTCGACCGCCGCCGTCCCCGCGAAACCGCGGAGACCTTCGATTGAAAATCGCGGTGGCGGGAGGGGGCACGGGCGGCCACCTGGCTCCGGCCCTGGCCCTCGCCGACGCCATCAGGGCGGAGGGAGGGAAGATGATTTTCCTCACCAGCCTGCGCTCCGCCCCCGCGTTCGAGCGCCAGCTCAGGGGAGTCCGGATCGAGGAGATCCCCACCGCTCCCGTTTCCCGGAGCCCGGCCGCCGCCGCCCGCTCGGTCGTCGTCAACTGGCGGGGATACCGCCGGGCCCTCCGGGTTCTTTCCCGGGAACGGCCCGCCCTGGTTCTGGGAACGGGGGGATATCCTTCCATCGCCCCGGCCCTGGCCGGGCGCCGTCTGGAGCTGCCCCTGGTCCTCTACGAGGCCAACACCGTCGCCGGCCGGGCCAACCGCTGGTTGGCCTCCCGCGCCGCCGCCCTGATACGAGCGCTTCCTCCGGCTCCCGGCTGGACCTCTCCGGTCCCCGAGTTCGTGACCGGCCCGGCCGTCTGGGAGAAGGCACTGCGCCCGGCGCCGACCGGGTTCCGGCAAAGCCTGGGATTGGACCCGGAGATCCCGACGGTGCTGGTCATGGGAGGGAGCCACGGCGCCCGGGGCATCAACCTGGCCGTCTCCGCCGCGCTTTCGGAATGGCGGCAGCGGGGGTGCCGGCTTCAGTTCGTCCACCTGGCCGGAAAAGGGATGGAGGAGGGGCTGGCATCGCGCTACCGCGAAGCCGGGTTCCGCGCCCGGGTCTTCCCGTTTTATGCGGAGATGGGCCGGCTTTATTCGATCGCCGACCTGGCGATCACCCGCGCCGGGGCCTCGACCGTGGCCGAACTCGCGGCCAACCGGGTGCCGGCGGTGTATATCCCCTATCCCGCCGCCGCCGACGATCACCAGTACGCCAACGCCCTCTACATGCAGGAGCGGGGAGCCGCCCGGGCGATTCGGGAAGAGGAGGGGCCCGGTACGGTCGCCGCCGCCGTCGCGGACCTGGCCGCTTCCCCCTCCGCCCGGGCCCGGATGTCGGCCTCGGCGCAGCAGGCCCTACCTTCCGGGGCCGTGGCCTCGATCATGAACGTGCTGAGGGCCGCGGTCGCCCGCCGCCTGGACTGAAGCGGCTGCCGCTCCCGAACTCGGGTTGCCACCCCCGCCTCCGATACGCTAAACTCCGGTTCACGCTGTTCAACCCGGGATTTCAGGGTCCCGAAAGGAGGAACGATGAACCATCGCGCGGTTCTGCTGACGCTTCTGGGTCTGGCGCTTCCCGCCGCGGTTTCGGCCAACCCGCCCCGCTCCATCGAACTCTCGGTCAAGGGCAAGGTTCTCGAGGTGACGGTCGATCACCCCGTCTCCGACCCCGGCTCCCATTACATCGACCAGATTCTGGTCAAGCGCAACGGGAAGGGAGTGGTCAGGCAGTTTTTCGCGACCCAGTCCGGGGACGAACAGAAAGTCGCCTACACCATCCCCTCGCTCAAGTCCGGCGACGTCATCCAGGTTCAGGCGACCTGCTGTCGCGGCGGGGAACTCGTCCAGAGCCTGACGGTGCCCTGATCCGGCGCCGTCGCCGAGAGCGTAAACTCCATGGATGAAAGAACGGTCAACCGGATAGGATGGTTCGCTTCGGCGATGGCCATGCTCATGTTCGCCTCCTACCTCGACCAGATCCGGCTCAACCTCAGCGGACGGCCGGGGTCGGTGATCCTGCCCGTGGCCACCACCGTCAACGGGATCGCCTGGGTCTGCTACGCTCTCTTCAAGGCCAGGACGGACTGGCCGATCGTGGTCTGCAACGCGGTGGGAGCGGTCCTGGGTTTCGCCACCACGGTCACTGCCCTGCTTTCGAACTGAGAGGGGAGGGGCCCCGGGAGCGGACCAGGGCCGCCAGCCTCTCCGCCGCCGTCGAAACGGCACCGGCACCCATGAGCAGGACGGTGTCTCCCGGTTCCAGGCGTTCCGCCACCAACTCGGGCAGCTCTTCCACCGGGACCGGGCCGGCGGCGTCGCGCCCCAACTCCGCCAGATCCCGGACCAGCAGGCCGGCGTCGATTCCGGGCAGCGGGGTTTCGAAGGCGGGGTAGAGGTCGGCGACGACGATTTCGTCCGCGCCGGTCAACGACTCCGCCAGTTCCCGGTGGAACCGCCGCAGCCGCGAATAGCGGTGGGGTTCGAAAACGGCGAGCAGGCGTTTTCCGCTCGCTTCCCGGACGGCGCCGATCGCACCGGCGACCTCGGTGGGGTGGTGGGCGTAATCTTCGATCACGGTAATGCCGCCGGCGCGGACTTTCAACTCCAGCCGCCGCCGGACGCCGCGGTAGGAAGCCAGGCCTTCCCGTACCGCGTCGGGCCCGAAGCCGGCCTCGAAAGCCGCAGCGGCCGCCGCCGCGGCGTTGAGGAGCCCGATGACCCCGATCACCCGGGAAGAGAGGCCGGAAAGCCCCCGCCCCGCGGCGACGAGGCCGAAATCCGTCGACCAGTCCCGTCGCCGGGCGTCGACGATCCGGTAATCGGCCTCCGGCCCGAGACCGAAGGACCGGATCCGGACTCCCGGTTCCAGCCCGTCGAGGGGCAAAGGCTCCCCGAGAGGGTGGATGAGAAAACCGCCGGGTCGGATCCGGCGGAAAAAGGAGGCGAAGGCCCGGCGCAGGTTTTCCAGGTCGGGGTAACGGTTGACGTGGTCGAGTTCGATCCCGGTCAGCACGACCCCTTCCGGCCGGTAGGCGAGGAAGGAGGCGTCGCTTTCGTCGGCTTCCGCCACCAGGAAAGGCCCTTCGCCCCAGAGCCCGTTGACGTCGGGTCCGATCAGGGTCCCCCCCACGGCAAAGGCGGAGTCGCCGCCGCCGGCGCGGGCGATCAGGCTCAGGATCGCCGCGGTCGAGGTCTTGCCGTGGCTTCCGGCGACGGCCAGGCCCCGCTTGGCCTCGAAGAGGTCAGCCAGGAGCCGGGAACGGTGTAGAACGGGCACCCCGGCCGCCCGGGCCGCGCGCAGCTCGGGGTTGTCCGGGGAAACGGCCCCGGAGTAGACCGCCGCACCCGTGCCGTCCGGGATACCCTCGCCGTGCCCGATTCGGATTTCGGCCCCGAGGGCCTGCAACGCTCTCAACCCCGGGGAGGAGAAAAGGTCCGATCCGGTCACCCGCAGGCCTTTTCCCGCCGCCACGCGGGCCAGCGCCACCATCCCGGCGCCGCCCGCCCCGATGAAGTGCAGGCCGCCCGTGAACCCGTCGAGAAAAGGATTGAGGTCGGGCTCGCTCATCCCGTCACCGCGCTCAGAAGCGGACCCCGACCGCGGCGGTGATCAGGTCGACGCCCCGGTTGTAGGGCCCCAGCCCGGCGTTGCTGCGGTGCTCGTAAGCCCCCTGGAGGAGAAAGTCGTCGAAACGGAGGGCGGCCCCGGCCCGGGTGACGATGTTCCAGTAGGTGGTCCGGGAGTAGCGGACCCCGGAATACGAGGCCCCGCAGCCCGCGAAGAACTCCAGCCCCAGCCGCCGCAGGAGGGGAAGGTCGTACCCGAGGTTGAGGAGGATCGCTCCTTCTCCCCTCGGTTCGGGATCGACGAGGAATCCGGCCCGGCCCTCGACCCCCCAATGAAGAGGGCGGGGGTGGAGAACGCCGAAGCCGTCGTCGGGGTTCTCCGGGAGAAACCAGCGCCGTGCGGCGACGGTTCCGCCATGGGTATCGCGGTTCCGGATCGTATCGACGTAGATCCCGAAAAGGATTTCCCGGTCCGTCGGCGTCCCCGGCCGCGCCCGGCCGGAAGCGGCGGCGGCCAGTAGGAAAAGGGGGATCAGCCCCTTCATGTTTTCGCGCGGCCTTCCATAACGATCGGTCGAAGATTATGCCTCCCCGGGGCTTTTCCGGGCAAACACTATCGGCTCCGGCTCCGGCTACCGGAAAAAGGGATTACAAGGCGCAGCGGGGAGAGGGTATACTAACCTTTTACGGTTTAACGCCTCACCAGTCGAGTCGGCATGGTTCTGGAACGGGAATGTCAACCGGGCAGGGTCGGGGTTCTGCTGGGAGGGCCCTCCTCCGAACGGGAGATATCGATCAAGTCGGGCAAAGCGGTCAGCCGGGCCCTCCGGTCGCGCGGGGTGGAGGTGGTGGAGATCGGGATCGAGGAAGAGGTTCGGGAAGGGCTGGCCCGGGAAGCCCTCGACGCCGCTTTCGTGGTTCTGCACGGGCGGTTCGGAGAGGACGGCCAGGTCCAGGCCCTCCTCGAAAAGATGGGGGTTCCCTATACGGGCTCGGGCGTGGAGGCCAGCCGCCTGGCCCTGGATAAAGCCGCTTCGCGGGCCGTTTTCCGCGGTTGCGGTCTCCCGGTCCCGGAAACGGTGCTGGTCCGCAACGGCTCCGCCCCGGCGCGCCTCCCGTTCCCTTTTCCGGTCGTGGTCAAACCTTCCCGGGAAGGTTCGAGCATCGGCCTGGGGATGGCCCGCGACCGGGAGGAACTGGAAGCGGCCTGTCGGACGGCCTCGGCCTACGACCGGACCGTTCTGGTGGAGCCGCTGATCGCGGGCAAGGAGATCACGGTGGGGATACTCGGGGACCGGGCGTTGCCGGCGGTCGAGATAATCCCGTCCCACCCCTTCTTCGATTTCGAAGCCAAGTACACTCCGGGCGTTTCCGAATTCCTGGTGCCGGCCCGGCTGGAGACTTCCGTCGCCGAGCGGGCTGCCCGGGTCGCCCTGTCCGCGCACGCGGCCCTGGGCTGTTATGCCTACTCTCGGGTGGATATGCTGGTCAGACCGGGGGGGGACCCGGTGCTGCTCGAAGTGAACACCATCCCCGGTTTCACCGAGAACAGCCTCTACCCGCGCGCCTGCGCCGCCGTGGGAATCTCGTTCGAGGAACTGTGCCTGGAACTGTTGCGGCTGGCCCGAATCCGGGGGAGGAACTGATGGCGAACAGGAAAATAAAAACTCCGCGCCTGGGTCGGCGCCGTAACCGCAAGGTCGAGGCCCGCGACCCGGGTCCCCGCGACCCGGCCGCGCGCCGCCGGCTCCGGCTCCGGCTCGCCGGCCTCGCCGCCGTTCTCGCCGGCGCGGGCGCCTTGGTCTGGTTTCTGCTTTCGGCCTCCTTTTTCGAGGTCGCCTCCGTCCGGGTTCTCAACAACCACGACTTCAGTCCCGAAGAAGTGATCGGGCTCAGCGGGCTCGCCCCCGGAGAAAATATTTTTCTGGCTCCCCTCGCCGCCGCCCGGGAGCGGCTTCTGAGCCAGGACAACATCCGCGACGCCGTCATCCAGCGGGTCTATCCGGAGACCGTCTATGTCCGCATCTTCGAGCGCGAAGCCCGGGCCCGGGTCAAATACGGACGCTTCTATACCGTCGACGCCGATGCCGTGGTTCTCCACGGACGCAAGGTCAAAACCTGGGAGAACCTGCCCACCGTCTACGGGTTGGAGGTACATGACGACGAGGTCGGCCCCCCCGAACAGAAGCGGGAGCTGACCGCCCTGCTGGGGGCCATGGACACCCGGGGGCTGGAGGGCCGGGTCCGGGTCCGTGAAATCAACATGAACGATCCCCGCAAAATCACCCTGGTCACCGCCGACGACACCGAAATCACCCTGAAACGGGAAGAATACGGCCTGCAGCTGGACCGGTTGCTGCAGGTTCTGGAGCGGCTCGAGGATGCGGTGAGGAAAAAAGCCCTCTCCATCGACCTGCGGTCCTCCCGGGTCCCGGTGAAGCTCCTGGATTGAGCGCGGGGGAAGCACGGCCATGGAGCAGGAACAGCAGATCGTCGTCGGACTCGATGTCGGGACCACCAAGGTGTGCGTGGTGGTGGCGGAACTCAACCGCCCCCCGGCGCCTCCCCGGGTCCTGGGCAGCGGTCTGGTCAAGTGCGAGGGGTTGCGCAAGGGCGAGGTCATCAATATCGACAAGACCGTGGAAGCCGTCACCGAGGCGGTTTCCCAGGCGGGAATCATCAGCGGGGTGGATATCAGCGAAGCCTACGTGGGGATCTCCGGGGGGCACATCAACAGCTACAACAACCGGGCGACCATCCCGGTGCGCCACCCGGCCTCGGGCGTGACCCGGCAGGATGCGGAACGTGCCCTCAACGCCGCGCGGAATTTCCAGATCCCGGATTCCTCCGTCGTTCTCCATGTCATCCCCCAGGATTACCAGGTGGACGGGAGAGGAGGCGTTCACGATCCCCTGAATATGACGGCGCAGCGCCTGGGCCTCCGGGTGCACATCATCACCGCCGGGGCCCGGGCCCTCCAGGATCTGCAGCGCTGCGTCAAGGGGGCGGGGGTCTCCATCAGAGGGTTCGCCCTGCAGCCGCTGGCCGCAAGCCTGGCGGTGCTCCACGAGGAGGAGATGCGCTCCGGCGTGCTCCTGATCGACATCGGCGGGGGAACCAGCGATTACATCGTTTTCAACGACAACCTCCCGGGTTATTCCGGAGCGCTGGCCGTGGGAGGAGACCACCTCAGCAACGATATTTCGGTCGGTCTCCACCTGTTGCTTTCCCAGGCCGAGGCGGTCAAGGTCCGCCACGCTTCGGCCGCCCTCCCCGGGCCCGAGGAAGACAAAACCTGCCCGGTCCCTTCCGGTCCCGGCCGGGAGGAGGCCAAGGTTTCGAGGCTTAAGCTGCATAAGATCACCAGCATGAGGATGGAGGAGACCCTGAAGATCATCCGCGACCAGCTCGAATCCGAGGAGGTGCTGCGCCTGGCCGGTTCCGGGATCGTTCTCACCGGCGGCGGCGCCCGACTGCGTGGCATCGAGGAAGCGGCCCGGGGGGTCTTCGGCATTCCCGCCCGGCTGGGGACTCCCTGGGGACTGGACGGGCTGGAGGAGATCGCCGACGCCCCCGAAAACGCCACCGCGGTGGGCCTGGTGAAATACGCCGAGATCCACGAACGGGGGGAGCGCCGCTCCCGCCGCCTCCGCTGTCCGCGTCCGCTGTCCCGGATTCTGGATCTGCTGGGGAAAAGTTTTTAGCTATGAAGACGAGGCCGCCGCATACCAGCGTCTGGGGAGTAGGGGGGCTGGGTTGCCGCGTGGCCGAACTGCTGACGTCCCGAGCCGGCTGGTCGGCCCCGACTCTGGGCCTGGACGGGGACTCCCGCGCCCTGGTCTGTTCGGAACTGAAGAACAAACTCCAGCTCGGTCCTTCCCTTCTGGACGGAGAGGGGGCCGGCGCCGATCCCGAGAGAGGCGCGGCGGCGGTCCGGGAGTCGGCCGCTGCCGTCCGGCGCTCTCTCAAGGGTGCGGACTCCCTGGTTCTGATCGCCGGGCTGGCCGGCGGAATCGGCGCCGGCGCGGTTCTCGAAATCGGGCGCCTGGCCCGTGAGGAGGGGGTGAAACCGGTGGTGATCGGTTCGGGAGCTTTCCGGTTGCAGGGCCGAGCCGCCTTCGCCCGCGCGGCCCGGGCGGCCGAACTTCTGGAGAAGGAAGGGTTCCCGCTGCTGCTGCTTTCCCCGGACCGGTACCTGGGCGGTGCCGGGGAAGTCCCGGCCGGGGAAAGTTTCAAGGGGAGCGAACGGCTCCTGGCGGCGGCGGCCGCCGCCGTGGTTTCCTTTCTCACCCGCAGCCTCCCCCCCGGCGGGAGCGTCCGCGATCTCGGAGACGTTTTCGCCCCCCCACGCCGTCTGGCGGCGGCGGTCGGGGAAGCGGAGGACGTCGGCGGCCTGGTCCACGCTCTCAAGCGGACCCAGACCATGCTCAATATCACGGTGGCGGAGGCGGCCCGGACCGCCGGCGTGCTCCTCGCCCTCTTCAGCGGCTCGCCCGTGACCCTGGAGGACGTGAACGAGGGGATGGAATGTCTGGGAGAGGCGGTTCCCGACGCCGCGGCCCGGCTCCTGGCGGCGGCTTCCCCCGGTCCGGAGGGAGGGGGAGTGGAAATCGTTCTTCTTGCCGCCTTCACTCCGGGGGAGGAGAGTCGCCGTCCGGGCGCCCACCGTTTTCAACGGGGAGTCGCTCCCCGCCCGGCCCAGACCGAGATCAATTTCGAAGTGCTGGAACGCGGAAAGTTCGCGGGGACGGAACCGACTCTGCTCGAAGGAGAGGACCTGGACATCCCCACCTTCATCCGCCGCGGGGAGTCGCTGGATTGAGGCCCTTCCCGGCGGTCGGCGGCGCCGGAGCGCGGGGGGAGAAAAAGGGGAGAGTCCGGGAAAGGACGGGCCGCCGGTATCGGTGCGAAGATGAAGATCGTCGTCGCCGCGGTTAAATTGGCGGCCGGGTCGGCGCTGCTCCTCTTCTGCCCGGCGGTCGGTCTGCGGTCGGTTCAAGCCGCCCGGGACCTCCTGCCGGGCACGGGCTGCTTCTGGCTCGGCGCCGCCGCTTATCTGGGGCTGGCCCTGGTCTGCAAAGGTCCCGCCCGCCTCTACGTTTTCGGGCACGAACTGACGCATGCCCTCTGGGTCTGGATATTCGGGGAAAAGGTGCTGGGGTTCAGCGCCGGCGCGGGCGGGGGGAACGTCCGCGCCAGCCGGATGAATTCCATGATCCTGCTCTCTCCCTATATCTTTCCCCTCTATGCCCTGGTCCTGGCGGGAGCGATCGTCGGGGTCCGTCTGGCCGGAGTCCGATTTCCACCGGCGCTTCCTCTTCTCTACGCGGCCCTGGGGTTCGCCTGGGCGCTTCACCTGGCGTTCACCGCGTCCCTCCTCCTCCGGGGGCAGCCCGATATCCGCGCCGCCGGCCGCGTATTTTCCTGGCCCCTGATCTTTATCGCCAACTGCTTTCTCCTGATCGGTTTCTTGGCCCTGGTCCGCCCCGGCGCCCGGGCGCTTCCGGCGCTGGCAGGCTTGTTCCGGGCCGCCTGGGAGACGACCGCGGAATGGGGCGCCGGCGTGGCGCAGAGGTGGGGATGAAAAGGAGGTGGGCCCTGCTGGCGGTTTCGGTACTGGGGGCCTTTCTCGTCAGTTTGATCCTTCCCCGATTCCGGGTTTCGTCGGAAAAAACGGCGATGGTCTCCTGGTACGGAGGGATTTTCCACGGGCGCACCACCGCCTCGGGGGTTCCCTATAACATGCTGGCCCTGAGCGCCGCCAGTCCCGAGCTTCCGCTGGGAAGCCGGGTCCGGCTGATCGACCCCGACAGCGGCCGGGCGGTGATCGTGACGATCAACGATCGGGGTCCGTACGCCGTGGACGACCGGGGGGAGGCGATCCAGCCGCTCCGCCCCCACCCCGAGCGGCGTTTCGATCTTTCCCTGGCCGCCGCCCGCAAATTGGGAATGGTCAGCAGGGGCGTGAAAAAAGTAAACTACCAGGTATTGACGAGCCAATCGTTACCCCTAGACGACGGAGGCTGACAATGCGCGTGCTTGTACCCTTGTTGCTGATTCTTCTGGCGGCCGCCGCCCCGGTCCGCGCCGGCGACGATTTCGTCATCCGGCGGCTGCGTCTGGTCGAAAACCCCCGGCCCGCGCTTCTCCCCGGAGAAGAGGTGCTGGAGATGAACTTCGGCGTGCTCACTCCCGGCATGCACGCCGGCTTCGGTCTCGCTCTGCGGTTTTATTCGTCCGACGGAACGTATCTCGGGGGGGAAGACCGGGCCTATTTCCTCCGGGCGGACACCCCGGTGGCGGCCCTGGGCCGGGGGGGGATCCGGGGGCCGGCCGAATACACCGCCTACTTTCCCGTTCCCGAAGATCGGGAGTACCTGATGGCGGTGCTGGGGTATCCCGATTCCCCGCTCTACCGATTCCTCCCCTCCGAGCGTTCCGTGGACGACTTCAGGGTTTCCCGCCGGGAGGCGGCCCTGCAGCTGGCGGGCTCGGAGAGGGTGGTCATCCAGTAAAGGCCCCCTTCAGAAGCAGTTGCGCCAGGCCGTTCCGTCGAAGCACTTGAGGGTGTGGTCGATCTTGGAGTAGTAGAGGTCGCCCTCCTGGGGCCGGCCCGGGGCTTCTTCGCGGGGTTCGAGACGAAGCGTGTCGCGGACGTGAAGACTCCGGTCCGGGGCGTCGACTCCGATTCCCACCCCGTTTTCCCTGACGGTCAAAATCGGCCGGTCGGTGTTGAAGCCGATCGCCAGCGAGTTGGGGATGCTGTTGACCATCTGCTCGTTGCTGGTGCGTCCGGCCCCGATCACCATGGCATTGGGGGCCCGCGCGGTCACCCAGGTTCCCAGGGCGACGGTCCCCGAGTCCTGGGCGGTTACCCCGTAACCGAGGGCGACGGCGTAGTCGCCGGACGCCTTGCTCGCTCTTCCCGCCGCGGTCGCCGAAGCCCCCGAGGCGGTGGAGTAGTCGCCCAGGGCCACGGAGTGATCGCCGCTGGCGGTGGTGCCGGCTCCGAGGCTGAGGGCGTGCTCGCCCGAGGCTTCCGAATAATAACCCATGGCGATGGCGTAGTCTCCCGCCGCCACCGTGGACTTCCCCACCGCCGTGGAGCAGAAACCGGAAGCCTTGGAACTGTAGCCCATCGCCGTGCAGTGGTCCTTCTCCGCGCTGGTGGCCGCGCCGAGAGCGGTCGAGTACCATCCCCGGGCCATGGTGTTGTATCCGGTGGCCAGAGAGTAGTTGCCGACGTTGGCGTCGTCCCACTGGTTCCCGTACGCCCACCCCGCCCGAAAAGCGAACTTATCGGGGTTGAAGAAAAAAGCCAGGGGCTGCGTGAGCATCCAGCCCTCGGCCTGATACTCTTCTCGGGCGAAGTAGTACATCCGGCTCGTTCCCCGGATGGCCCAGAGCACCTTGGAGGGTTCGATCTCGCCCAGGCGGGTGAGGTCGAGGGGCGGCGTCGGCGCCGCGCCGGGAGTGGGCGCCTGGGCCCCGGCCGTTTTCGCCCCGATCCCGAGCACGAGCACCGCGGTTGCGATCCGAACGCATTTCATAATGAGTCCTCCGAAAAATGCCGGTTGCGGCAACAGGCTACCATGTTTCTGGATGTCCCGGCCAGTTTCTCCGCGGCCGGAGCGCTTCTCCGGGTCAGGAGCCCTTGAAGGGATAGTATTCCCCGCGGTCCTCTTCCCGCCTGCGCCGCCTTCTCCGGGCACAGCTCAGGGCGGCCCCGGTCGAGACCAGAAAGAACCAGGCCGCGATCAGGGTCCCGAGGGCGGAGAGAATCGAGTCGGCCGGGGGAGGAAGAAGGGAACCGAGGTAATACAGGCCGGCAAAGGCCGCCAGGGGCAGCCACTGGAGCACCGCGCAGAGTTTCAAGGTGAGCCAGGGGTTGTCCCGGGCGATCCGCATGCTTTTGCGCAGGGCGCCGAAGGGGAAGACGTTGTCGGTGACGAGAACGCCCCCGGCGTAGAAGAAGGCCGCCCAGGCCGCCAGCCCCGCGGTCACCGCGGCGGTCGAGACCGCGATCAAGGCCGAGCGGGCCTCGCCCAGTTCCACCCCGGTAAAAATCAACGCTCCGATCGCGAAGAGCTTGACCGTTTCCAGGAAGAGGAAACGGAAAAAGTAGAAAGCCCCGAAACTGAGGAAGGCGCGGGTCCCCCCGGGGCCGCGGTCCAGGGAAAACTCCAGGGCCCCGTAGGTCCCGGCCAGGAAGAAGACGGCGAGCAGAAAAGTCCCCGGGTAGAAGACGCCTTCCGCGCAGGCGGGAAGGCGGGGGAAGACGAAGAAGACGGCCTGGCCCAGGGCGCAGGCCGCCAGCATCCAGAGCAGGCGGATGCCCGTATGCCGTTTGAGCGCGGAAGCGCTTCCGACGTAGAGTTCGGTGAATCTGAATGGGAGACGGTAGTACCTCATGGGCGTTTCCGGTTGTCCGGACAGTCTAACGGCTGGGAATGTCGCGACCAAGAAAAAATCTCCGCGGCCTCATTTAACCTTGACTGGCGGTTCCTCCATAGTAAGCTTCTCAACCCCGGCGTCGAGCTGCGAACGTCGGGTCACGAAGGATACGACCGTAAACGACGGGCACGCTCTATCAAGTAAGGAGGAAACCATGACTTCACGAATCGCCATCAACGGATTCGGGCGCATCGGCCGGCAGGTGTTTCGTCTGTTGGAAGACGAAAAATCGCTGGAAGCGGTCGCCATCAACGATTTGACCAGTCCCTCCGTGCTGGCCCACCTGCTCAAGTACGATTCGGTCCACGGCCGTTTTCCCGGGACCGTGGAAGCCGCCGACGACGCCATCGTCGTCAACGGCCGCCGCGTCTCGGTCACCAGCGTCAAGAACCCGGCCGAACTTCCCTGGAAAGAGGACCGGGTGGACATCGTGGTCGAGGCCACCGGGGTTTTCCGGAGCGCGGCCGACCTGGAGATGCACCTGCGGGCCGGGGCCCGCAAGGTCCTGCTCACGGTCCCTCCCAAGAAAGACCCCGAGGGCCGGATCATGCTGGTGGTGATGGGGGTCAACGACGATAAGCTCGGCCCCGACCAGGTTTTCGTCTCCAACGCCTCCTGCACCACCAACTGCCTGGCTCCCCTGGCCAAGGTCATCGATCGCAGCTTCGGCATCCGCCGGGGGCTGATGACCACCATCCACGCCTACACCAACGACCAGCGGATTCTGGACGCCCCGCACTCCGATCTCCGCCGCGCCCGCAGCGCCGCGGTCAGCATGATTCCCACTACGACCGGCGCCGCCAAAGCCGTGGGCAAGGTCCTGCCCGAGTTGAACGGAAAGCTGGACGGGATCGCGGTCCGGGTGCCCACCCAGGACGGATCGCTGGTGGACCTCACGGTGGAAGTGGAACGGGAGGCCGACGCGGCGGCCGTCAACGCCGCCGTGGAAGCGGCCGCCGCCGGCGATATGAAGGGGATTATCGAATACTGCCCGGACCCGATCGTTTCCGTCGACGTGGTCGGCAATCCCGTTTCGTCGATCTTCGACGCCCCCTCCACCATGGTCATGAAGGGGAACCTGGTCAAGGTCCTCTCCTGGTACGACAACGAATGGGGATATTCCAACCGGTGCGTCGATCTCCTCAAGCTCATGTCCTGACGCCGGCGGCCGCGGGCCGCGGAGGTAGGAAGCGATGACGACGGACAAACTCTTCATCGAGGATTTGGACCTGGCGGGGAAGAAAGCCCTGATCCGGGTCGATTTCAACGTTCCCCTGGACGACCGGGGCGAGATCTCCGACGACACCAGGATCAAGGCCGCCCTACCCACCATCGAATACGTCCTCGACCGCGGCGCTTCCGCCATCCTCATATCCCACCTGGGGCGTCCCGGCGGCAAGCCCGACCCGGCCAAGAGCCTGGCCCCGGTGGCGAAACGGCTCTCCCGGCTCCTGGGGCGCCCGGTCGCTTTCGTTCCCGACTGCGTGGGGCCCGAAGCCGAGGCCGCCGCCGCCGCCCTCCGGCCCGGCGACGTGCTGCTCCTGGAAAACCTCCGCTTCCACCCCGAAGAAAAGGCGGGGGACGAAGGTTTCGCCCGGAAACTGGCGGCGCTGGCCGACGTCTACATCGACGACGCTTTCGGGACCGCCCACCGGGCCCACGCCTCCATGGTCGGGGTGACCAAGTTCATGAAACGGTCGGCCATGGGCTACCTCCTGGAGAAGGAAGTGCGCTACCTCTGGCAAGCGATCGAAAACCCCCGCCGTCCCTTCGTGGCGGTCATGGGGGGGGCCAAGGTCGCCGACAAGATCCAGGTCATCTCCAACCTCCTGACGAAAGTGGACGTCCTCGTCGTCGGGGGGGCCATGGCCTACACCTTCCTCAAGGTGGAGGGGGTGAACGTGGGCTCGTCGCGGGTGGAAACCGTGGTCGAGGACAAGAAAGGCGCCAAGATCGACGTCTTCGAACTGGTCCGGGAGATCTTCGACCTCGCCCGGCGGCGGGGGGTCGACCTGCTCCTGCCCCTCGACCACGTGGAGGCCGACCGGTTCGCTCCCGACGCGCGGACCCGGATCGTGCCTCGGGACGGCATCGAGGAAGGCTGGATGGGGATGGATATAGGTCCCCGCACGATAGAACTTTATTCCGAGCGGATCCGGGCGGCGGGCACGGCGGTGTGGAACGGTCCCATGGGCGTCTTCGAATGGGAGGCGTTCGCGGCGGGAACGATGGCGATCGCCCGGGCCCTGGCCCAATGTCCGGGCACCACCATCATCGGCGGCGGGGACTCGGTGGCGGCGGTGAACCGCAGCGGCGTGGCCGCCGATATCAGCCATATCTCCACGGGCGGGGGGGCTTCCCTCGAATTCCTGGAGGGGAAAATCCTTCCGGGCGTGGACGCCCTGACCGACCGCAACCGAACTTGAGGTAACGATGAGAACGACACTGGTCGCCGGCAACTGGAAACTGCATAAAACCGTCCCCGAAGCCCTGGAACTGGCCGGGCAACTGAGGGAATCCCTGGGGAACTTCGCGGGGACCGATCTCTTGGTCTGTCCGGCTTTTCCGGCCCTGAAACCGGTCGCCGACGCTCTCTCCGGCACCGGGATCGCGGTCGGCGGGCAGGACCTTTTCTACGAGGACACGGGGGCCTTCACCGGGGAGGTTTCCGGGCCCATGCTCCGCAGCGCGGGGTGCGCGTTCGTTATCGTGGGCCATTCCGAGCGCCGCCAGTTCTTCGGAGATACGGGGAAGACGGTCAACCGCAAAATCGGCGCCGCCCTGGCCTCGGGACTCGTTCCGATCGTCTGCATCGGCGAACCCCTGGAGAAACGGGAACACAACGTGACCAAGGAATTTCTCCGCAAGCAGGTGGAGGAGACCTTCGCCGGGTTGGGGGAAGCGGAGATCGACCGGCTGGTGGTGGCCTACGAGCCCATCTGGGCGATCGGCACCGGCCGCACCGCCACCCCGGCGATCGCGGAAGAGACCCAGCGTTTCGTCCGGGAACTGTTCGGGATCCGGTACGGGGAGGCCGCCGCCCGCCTGCGCATCCTCTATGGGGGCAGCGTCAAGCCGTCCAACGCCGCCGAGTTGATCGCCGGCGAAGACATCGACGGTTTTCTGGTCGGAGGGGCGAGCCTGGACGCCGCTTCTTTCGCCGGGATCGCCCGGGCCTGCGTCTGAGGACTTCTCCGATTTTTACTTTACTCCCCGGGGCGGAGCACTTAGACTCCGCCAGTCTGGGGAACCGAAACGACGGAGTGATTCGATGCTGTATCCGATCCTGATCGCCCTCTATGTGGTTGTCTGCGTGGCGCTGGTCACGATTGTCCTCCTCCAGTCCGGGAAGGGCGACGGCTTGGCCGGAGTCTTCGGGGGCGGGGGAGGGCAGGCCATCTTCGGCGCCCGCACCGGGGACCTGCTCACGCGTTCCACCACCGTGCTGGCGGTGTTCTTCATGCTGCTTTCCCTCATCCTCGCCGTTCTTTCCACCAACCGGGGAGAGACCTTGAGCGAGGAGATCGTTCAGAACCTCGACCGGGAACAGGCCACCGCCGCCGCCGAGGCGCCTTCCCCGGGAGATGAGGCGCCGGCGCCGGTTCAGTAAACCCGCTCGCGTCTCCGGAGGGGGATGAGAGCCTGGGCGGTCATGGGGGCGGTTTCCCTGGCGCTTTTGGGCGTCTTTCTTTCGGTCCCCTTCTGGTATTCCCCCGGCGGCGGAAGCGAGGGGGGCGAATCGGTCCGCCGGGCGGCGTTGGGAAGCAAGATTCGGGGGCTGGACCCCCAGGACATCGGCGACACCACCAGCGCTTCGGTCGCGGGCCAGATTTTCGAAACCCTCTATACCTACGCCTACCTGGAACGGCCCTACCGGTTGGTTCCCCAACTGGCCGCGGGAATGCCCGAGATCGGCCCCGACGGTCTTTCCTTCACCGTCCCCGTCCGTCCGGGGGTTTTCTTCGCCGACGACCCCTGTTTCCCGGGAGGGCGGGGAAGGGAACTGGTCGCGGAGGATTTCGTCTACGCCTGGAAGCGCATGGCCGACCTGCATAACCGCTCCACCAACTACGCGTCCGTTTTCCAAGGTTACGTGGCCGGTCTCGACGAGTTCCGCGCCGCCACCGCCGGGACCGACCGGGTCGACTACGACCGCCCGGTCCCGGGACTTTCCGCTCCCGACCGCTATACCCTCAAGATCGAGCTGACCCGGCCCTATCCCTTTCTTCTCTATTGGCTGGCCCACCTTCCCACCGCCCCGGTGGCCCGGGAAGCGGTGGAGTATTACGGGGACGACACGGTCAACCACCCGGTCGGGACCGGGCCCTACCTCCTGCGGGGCGATTTCCGCTCCAACCGCTTCACCATGGTGCGCAACCCTTCCTTCCGCATCCAGGAGTACCCGGCCGCCGGCACCCCCGCGGACCGGGAGCGGGGGCTGCTGCGGGACGCGGGGAGAAGAATCCCCTTCATCGACCGGATCGAATGGTCGGTGATCGAGGAGTCGCAGCCTCTCTGGCTCGCCTTCCTCCAGGGCGAGATCGACGCCAGCGGGATACCCCGCGACAACTTCAGCCGGGCCGTCACCCCCGAGCGCGAACTGGCGCCCGACCTCCGGGAGCGGGGGATCGAGCTCGTCACCTTCGAGGACCCCGCGGTGTTCTATTACGGTTTCAACATGGACGACCCGGTGGTCGGCCCGAACCTCCCCCTGCGCCGGGCCATGTCCCTGGGCTTCGATCGGCTCACGTATATCGACCGGTTTTTCAACGGGCGCGGACGGATCCCCACCGGCCCCATTCCCCCCATGTTCCCCAGCTTCCGTCCGGAAAAAGAAAATCCCTGGACGCGTTACGATCCGGTCCGCGCCCGGGAACTCCTGGCCGAGGCTCGGGAAATTCGGGGGGGGGAGATCCCCGTCATCCGGGTGGCGGTCCCCGGGACCGACACCGCCACCCGGCAGTCGGGCGAGTATTTCCGGCTGCAGATGGAGGGGATCGGCCTGAAGGTGGAGATGGATTACATGACCTGGCCCCGCTTCCAGGACGCCGCCAAGGAACGCAGCCACCAAGTCTTCAGCCTGGGCTGGCAGGCCGATTACCCCGACGCTCAGAACTTTCTTCTCCTCTTTTACGGTCCCAACCGGTCCCCGGGTCCCAATACCTGCAATTTCTCCGACCCCGAATTCGACCGGCTCTACCGGGAAGCGGTTCTTCTCCCCGACCTGGCGGAGAGGATGCCCCGCTACTGGGAAATGGAGGACATCGTCATCGACCGGTGTCCCTGGCTCTACGTCCTCTACCGGGAGAACTACGTTCTCGTCCACGACTGGCTGCGCAACTACAAGCCCAACAATTTCGCCGAGGGGACCGTCAAGTACCAGGCGGTCGACGCCGCCCGGCGCCGGCGTTTTCTGGAAACGCGGGGTCGGCCGTGAAGAGGTTCCTCGTCCGCCGGCTTCTCTACTGCGTCCCGGTTCTGGCCGGGATCGTCTTCGTCACCTTCGTCCTTTTCCGGGTGGTGGGGGGCGATCCGGTCGACCAACTGGCGGGAAAGTACGCCACCGCCGAGCAGAAGCGGGAACTGCGCCGCCAGCTCGGGTTCGACCGTCCCCTCTGGCCCGATCCGGCCCCGCTCCTGCGGGGAGACTGGCCGGAGTTCGCCGACAATCAGCTCTTCGCCCACTTCCGGCGCACGTTCACCCTCGATTTCGGCCGGTCCCGGCAGTACCACCGGGAAATAGGGGAGATGATCCTTTCCGGCGCCGGGCCCTCGTTGAGCCTGACCGTCCCCGCCTTTCTCATCGGCATCTTCCTCCAACTCACCATAGCGGTGCTGGCCGCTTTCCGCCGGGGCGGTCTCCTGGACCGGCTCCTGGTCTTCGCCTGCTTGATCGGCCTCAGCGTCCCCTACCTGGCCCTGATCATCCTGGGGCAGACTTACCTGGCCGGAAAACTGGGCTGGTACCCCGTCTACGGCTACCCGCAAACCTTCGGTCCGTCGGTGGCGGTTTACGTCGCCCTCCCGGTTTTGCTGGGAGTGGCGGCTTCGCTGGGGGGAGGGGTCCGTTTCTACCGGACCGTCATCCTCGACGAGGTCCAGGCCGACTACGTTCGGACCGCGCGGGCCAAGGGGCTTTCCCCGGCCAGGATCATGTTCGGACACGTGCTCAAGAACGCCATGATCCCCGTCATCACCCAACTGGCGGTGGTTTTCCCTTTTCTCTTCCTGGGTTCGCTTTTGCTCGAGCGGTTTTTTTCCATCCCCGGTCTGGGGTACATGCTGGTGGACGCGGTCAACGCCTCGGATTGGCCGGTCATCAACGCCTTGACGTTCATCGAATCGGCGATCTACCTGGGGGCGGTGATCCTGACCGATATCGGTTACGCCCTGGTCGATCCCCGGGTTTCGCTGGAATAGAGGATGAAAAAAACGGGAATTTTCCGGAAGCTGAAGCGCCGGCCCCTCCTGGCTGCCGCCTTCGCCGTCATCGCTCTTTACGCGGCCGTCTGCGCCTGGGTGGTCAGCGGCTGGAACGTGCCCTCTTGGGAGAAGGTCGACTACGCCCGGTCCTATCAACCTCCCTCGGCCCGGCATTGGCTGGGGACCGACGTCCACGGCCGCGACGTCCTGGCCAAGACCGTCTGGGGGGCGCGCACCGCCCTGACCGTGGCCCTGACCGCATCGGTCCTGGCGGTCGCCATCGGCCTGGTCCTGGGCCTGGCCGCGGGGTATCTGGGAGGGGTCGTCGACGACGTCGTCACCTGGATCTACTCCACCTTGCAGTCCGTCCCCTACTACCTCCTCATCCTCGCATTTGCCTTTGTCCTCCAGGGGAAAAGTATTAGCATTCTGGGAAAAGCGTTCAGGCTGGACGGGATCGCCGCGGTGTATATCGCGCTGGGCCTGACGGGATGGGTGGGGTTGTGCCGCTTGGTCCGGGGCGAGACGATCAAGCATCGGGAACGGGAGTACGTCCTCGCCGCCCGGGCGCTGGGGGCATCGCGGGCGCGGATCATGTTCCGGCATCTGACTCCGAACGTGTTTCACCTGGTCATCATCACCTTCACCCTGGGCTTCGTTTCCTACATCCACGCCGAAGTCATCCTCAGCTTCCTGGGGCTGGGCGCGAAGCGGGTCCCGAGCTGGGGGGTGATGATCGACGACGCCAAGCTGGAATTGGCCCGGGGGATCTGGTGGCAGTTGGCGGCGGCTGCGGGCGCGATTTTCCTGATCAGTCTGGCCCTGCACGTCGTCGGGGATTATCTGCGCGACGTCCTCGATCCGAAATTGAGGGGAACGAAACGATGACGGCGGTTTTGGAACTCGAAGACCTGCGCGTCTCCTTCCGGCACGGGGACCGTCTCCTTCCGGCCGTGGCCGGGGTCGACCTGACCCTGCGCCGGGGGGTCGCCCAGGGACTGGTGGGGGAATCGGGGTGCGGCAAGACCCTGACCGCGCTTTCCCTGCTCGGGCTTCTCCCCCCGGCGGCGGTGGTCGAGTCCGGGCGGGTGACGATGGAGGGCCGGGACCTGCTCTCCCTCCCGGAAAAGGAGCTGCGCCGCTACCGGGGGCGCCTGATCGGCATGATCTTCCAGGAGCCCATGACCTCGCTCAATCCGGTCTTCACCGTGGGAGACCAGATAGCGGAAGCCATCCGCGCCCACGAGAAGACGGGGGCGGCGGCGGCCGCGGCCCGGGTCCGGGACCTGCTGGAACGGGTGGGTATCCCCGACCCCGAAGCGAGAATGAAGAGCTATCCCCACCAGCTTTCCGGGGGCCAGCGCCAGCGGGTGATGATCGCCATGGCCCTGGCTTGCGGTCCCCGGGTGCTGGTGGCCGACGAGCCGACCACGGCCCTCGACGTCACCGTCCAGGCCCGGATCCTGGAACTGCTGGGAAGCCTGCGCCGGGAACGGGAGATGGCGCTGCTGCTGGTCACCCACGATCTGGGGATCGTGGCCCAGGAGACCGACCGGACGGCGGTGATGTACCTGGGCCGGATCGTGGAGGAGGCGACGACCCCGGAAATCTTCCGCCGGCCCGTCCACCCCTATACCCGGGCCCTTTTGCGCTCCATCCCCCGGCTGGGCCGGACGGAGAAGCGGCTGAAGACCATCCCCGGCAACGTTCCCTCCCTGGCCGAGCGCCCCCCGGGCTGCGCTTTCTCGCCCCGCTGCCCCGCGGCCCGGGATATCTGTTTTCGCCGGGACCCGACGCTGGAAGAAGTCGGGACCGACCACCGCGCGGCCTGCTGGGCGGCGTCGCCGGAGGCGGAAAAATGAGCCGAACGCCGGCCCCGGAGAAACCGGCCCTGGTGGAGGTCCGCGGGTTGCGGAAATCCTTTCCCGCGGGCCGCACGGTCTGGGGGCGTCCCCGCGCCTGGATCCGGGCGGTGGACGGGGTGGACCTCGCCGTCCCCCAGGGGGGGACGACGGGTCTGGTGGGCGAATCGGGTTCGGGGAAGACGACCCTGGGGCGGTTGGTGTTGCGCCTGATCCCCGCCGACGCCGGGGAGGTCCTCTTCGAAGGCGAAGACCTGCTCCGGCTCGCGCCGGCGGAACTCAAGAGGTACCGCCGGCGGATGCAGGTGGTTTTCCAGGATCCTTACGGGTCGCTCAACCCGAGGATGAGGGTGGGGTCGATCGTCGCCGAAGGTTTGGCCGTCTATCGGGTGGGGACGGCCGGGGAAAGGCGGGAGCGCGTCCGGGAACTCCTCGATCTGGTCGGGCTCTCGGGGGAGGCGGCCGAGCGCTATCCCCACGAGTTTTCCGGCGGCCAGCGGCAGCGGATCGGCATCGCCCGGGCCCTGGCCCTCAACCCGGACTTCCTGGTCTGCGACGAACCGGTCTCCTCGCTCGACGTCTCGGTCCAGGCCCAGATCCTCAACCTGCTCAAGGAACTTCAGGAGCGCTTGGGGCTTACCTATCTCTTCATCGCCCACGACCTGGCGGTGGTCGAGCAACTGGCCGACCGGGTGGCCGTCATGTACCGGGGTAAACTGGTCGAACTCGGGCCCGCGGCGGCGGTCTACGCCCGGCCGCTTCATCCTTACACCCGGCTTCTCCTGGAGTCGATCCCCGTCCCCGATCCCGCCGTTTCCCGCCCCGCCCCCCCGGAAGCTTCCCCGGCGGGGGCCGCGGACCGGGGCTGCGGATTCTATCCCCGCTGCCCGCGCCGCGGCCCGGAGTGCCGGGAGGCCGCCCCGGTCCTGGCCGAAGCCGAGCCCGGGCACCGGGTCGCTTGTTTCCGGGGGAAGGGCGGGTGAGACCCGGACGGCTGCGTCCGGTCGGAGGTGTCCTGTTCCTGGGTTTGGCCGTCCTGGTCTGGTTCGAAACCGGCTCGGGGGATTGGGACCCGGCCGAAGCGTTGCCGGCCCGGACCGTTCTCCTGGCCGATATCTCCACTTCCGACCTGCTCGGGGGCGCCCGGGCCGCGGTTTCGGTGCCGTCCGCCGCGGCCGCGTTGCCGGTTCTTTTCCCCCGGGCGGTCGCCGCCCTCGTTCCCGGGAAGCAAGGATACGACCTGGCCGTGTCCGTTCCGGCGGGGCCCCTGCGCCGGGGGGCGGTCTCGGCTTTTCTTGCCCTCGGCTCCGGCCGGAGGGGAAAACGGGCGGAAGCCGCGGGCCGGACCGTCCGCCGGTTTTCGGGCCCCCCGGGGGGAGGCACGGCCCTTTTCTCCCTCCGGGGGCGTCTCTTCCTGGTGGTGTCCGCCGCCGATCCCCTGGCGCTGGCCTCGGAGATACTCCGGCCTCCGGGCCCGGTTTTGGCCCGGTCGGAGCGGTACCGGCGCTGGCGCGGCCGTCCCGGCGGCGGAGAGTTCCCCGGTCGTTTCTTCTTCGAGGCGGAAGGGGTGGAAGGGGAGGGGGCGGTCTCCTTTTCTCCTCCGTTGCGCCTTTGGGCCCGGGAAACGGGGGGAGAGGAAGGAGGGGAAGAAGCGGCCCCGCCTCCCTTCCCCCGTTTCGAGTTGGGTCCGGAGGAGGCCGGGATGGCGGTGGCGAGGCAGCCGCTGGAATTGGCGGAATGGAGGGTCTGGCCCCTTTCCCGGCGCGACCGCGTTCTGCTTTCGGCCCGGCTCCGGGACTGGGGCGCCGGCCCGGTCCGGTCCGGCGGGGTCAGGTTGAAGAGCTTGGCGCTGGCGGGAGGGATCGTTCTTCCGGAAGGCCGGGCCTGGCTGGATTTTCCCGACGCTTCCTCCTCCGCGCGGTTCGTCTCCGGCCTGGTCTCCGAGATGGTGGCGGTGGGTTGGATCCCGGCGCGGTCGGGGACCGGGCCGGCCGTCGTTTTTTCCCCGGGAGGTCCCTTGGGATTTTCCGTGCTGGTCGAAGGCGCCCGGGTCTGGGCGGCGGCGCCGCCTTCCGCCCTGGAACCCCTTTCCGGCGCGGCGGCCTGGCCCGGCGAAGGTCCCGGGATCTGGCTGGCCGTTTCCCCGCCGCGGTTCCGCCGCCGGGTCCTTCCCGCGCTCCGGGAACTTTGGCGCGGCCTCCCCTCCGCCCCCGACCCGTTCTTCCTCGACCGGGCGGCGGCGGCGGCCGAAGCCCTTTGTCCCCGCCGCGGCTTGCTGGAGGCGGGCTGCGGTTCGAGCCGCGGACGGTTCTGGCTCCGGGTCGAGGCTTTTTGAGCCGGGCGCCGGCCAAAAATTGTATTGAAGGCCCGCTCCCGGGTGTGGTTTAGTACCCTGCTGCGAGCCGGGATGGTGAAACTGGCAGACACGCATGGTTGAGGGCCATGTGCTCATATCTGAGCTTGCGGGTTCGAGTCCCGCTCCCGGCATCTTCGGATGGGCCTTCGCTTCGAGAAGCCGGCGTTTCCAGGGGATATGGTTGCCGTCTTCTTCCCTCCGGGCGTATACTATCAAACTGTGTCCCGGCTTGATGTTTTCGGGCGGAAACAGGAAGAAAGAGGCAGAAGAGAAAGGAGAAAAACGAATTGAAAACGATGCTGTTGCGTGGATTGACGGTGGCCGCGGGGATCGTCCTGGGCGCCGGGCCGGCCGCGGCCGCCGAAGCGGGCGCCGGCGACCTTCCCGCCGTCTGGTGGCTGGCTCCGCTTTGTTCGGCGGCCGCCCTGGTCTTCGCTTGGTACTTTTACCGGCGGATGATGGCTTCCCCGGAAGGGAACGAGACCATGAAGACCATCGCCCGCTACGTCAAGGAAGGGGCCTACGCCTACCTCCGCCGGCAGTACCGGGTGGTGGCGCTGGTCTTCGGGGCGCTTTTTCTCGTCTTCCTGGTCATGGCCGCCTTCGGCATCCAGAACCCCTTCGTCCCGGTGGCGTTCCTGACCGGGGGCTTCTTTTCCGGGCTTTGCGGTTTCCTGGGGATGAAAACCGCCACCAACGCTTCTTCCCGCACCGCCGAGGGCTGCCGCCACACCCTCAACCAGGGGCTCCAGGTGGCGTTCCGCTCCGGGGCCGTGATGGGCTTGGTGGTGGTCGGTTTCGGCCTGCTCGACATCTCCATCTGGTACTTGATTCTGGACAAGCTGGTCTATTCCGCCGCGCACATGCAATCGGGTTTGAGCGTGCTGGGCATGGCCCTGGTCAAGCCCGGGATGGACGAAAGCCATAAGCTGGTGGAGATCACCACCACCATGATCACCTTCGGGATGGGCGCCTCCACCCAGGCCCTCTTCGCCCGCGTCGGGGGCGGCATCTACACCAAGGCCGCCGACGTCGGCGCCGACCTGGTCGGCAAGGTCGAGGC
>ERZ795048.156-NODE-156-length-73449-cov-21.714255_pt1 | contig 73449 bp, 66 predicted proteins | sample MGYA00375132_ERZ795048 | MGnify/ENA primary metagenome ERZ795048 (study PRJEB30177, sample SAMN05720225) | activated sludge metagenome | isolation source: Anaerobic digester | place: Hong Kong | collected 2014-12-17 ...
TTAGACTATCTACGCCAAGTCGGATGCCACGCCATGGTAACCACCCATTATCCTGAATTAAAGGTATATGCCTACAATCTCGACGATGTTGTCAATGCCTCCGTGGAATTCGACATCGATTCCCTGAAACCGACATACAGACTGAAAATCGGAATTCCGGGAACCTCGAATGCCCTTGAGATTGCCAAACGTCTGGGGCTTGAAGAATCGATAATTGAAAAAGCTAAAACCGTATCCCTGACTTTTGACAACGAAACGACAAACCTGATCAAAAAACTTGAAAAGGAAAGCCGCGATTTGGAAACGGAAATCGCCAAAACCAGGGAAATGCAGGCTAATATTGCCAGCCTGGAAGAATCTCTGAAAACGGAAATAATGCAATCAAGATCCAAACAGAACAAGATCATTTCCGAATTGAAGGAACAGAAACATGCGGAGCTTGAAAAAGCCAAGGAACAAGCCATGGAACTGATCAGGGAATTAGATGGTATGAAGAAAAACGCCAATGTCAAAGAACATGAGCTGGCCAATATGAAATACAAGGTCAGAAATATGGACACGGTGGAAGAAAAATACCAAAAAGTCGATCAAAGCAAAATAAAAATCGGCGACCTAGTGAACGTCATTCCCTATCAAAGGATCGGCGTCGTCACAAAACAAAGAAACGCAAAAGAATTTGAAGTCCAATTGGGCGTCTTGTCGGCGGTCTTTTCCGAATCGGATCTTGAATATCAGAAAAAGGCTGACCAGTCGGAACCGCGTTCCGAAGTCAGAGTTTCCAAGGAAGGCATCATTCACGCCGAACTCGACCTTCGCGGAAAACGATACGAAGAGGCTATGGAAGAATTGGACAAATATGTGGACGATTGCCTGTTTCATCATCTTGAATTCGCCTCGATCATTCACGGGTATGGCACCGGTGCCTTGAAAAAAGGAGTCGAGGAGTATATAAAATCACATAATACGATCAAAAAATCACGATCCGGGGGCCAAAACGAAGGCGGCCACGGGGTAACAATCATCTATTTCAAGTGAATGGAGGCATGAAAACATGAAAATGCCGCTAAACGAACACGAACTCAAACTGGATACCGGCAGATATGTCATCCTTTTCGTGCTGAAGTGGGATGCCGCCTGCCAACAACAGGAAATATGGCTTTCCGAACTGGAAAGCGAAATGCATTTCAACGGCATCACGATTGATACAGAACAGATGCCCATGGTCACAAGAAGTTTCCGGGCGGAAGCGGTTCCGCTTGTCGTCTTCATTCAGGAAGGCATCGAGTTGCAACGAATCGAAGGCTTTCACAGTAAAGATGCCCTGAGAAGCTGGTTGCTTTCTTCCGAGGTCTTCTAGAGATGGATTATCTCGGAAACCAGTTCGGACTTCTTTTGGTAGACAAGCCGGCTGGTTTGACAAGCCACGATGTTGTCAATCAAGCCCGGAAGGTTCTCAAGACAAAGACGATCGGCCATACCGGAACCCTTGATCCTTTTGCGACCGGGCTTTTGGTATTAGCCATCGGGCGGGCCACCAAACTGATGCCATATCTGAACAATCACGACAAGACTTACGAGGCTACGATGATTCTCGGGTTGGAAACCGATACCTTGGATCCGTCGGGTAAAGTCGTCAGGGAAGAAAACTGCGAAAATATTCGCAAAGAGGCAATCTTCAAAGCCCTAGAACATTATACAGGTACTTTCTATCAGGAAGCGCCTGCGTATTCGGCAGTCAAGGTGGCGGGCCGTAAATTATACGAGTACCAGAGAAAAGGCCTAAAGATACCGGCAATGCCTCAACGCGAGGTATCCGTCTACAGTTATGAAAATATTGACGTCAAGGATCAAAAAGCGGGTAAAATAAAAGTCTCTTTCACTGTAAAGGTATCAAAAGGAACCTATATCAGGCAACTTGCCAAGGATCTCGGCGCTTATCTTAACATACCGGCGAGTCTTGTGGCCCTGAAGAGGATAACTTCGGGACCATACAGTGTGACAGACGCCATACCATACGAAAAATTAATGGAAGGCAACTTGTCAATAATCGATCCTTTGGCCGGCATGGGTTTTAGCAAGATCGTCATGTCCGACGACATAACCAAAAAGATAGACAACGGCGCGTTTGTCGAACGGGAGTATTTTCCGGATGAAAGCGACACAATTATCTATGACAAATACGGAAAACCGGTGGCCATCTACCGATTCGATCCGGAAAGGAAGGTCATGCGAATGGCTGTGAAACTGCTATGAAGAAGATCATTCTCGATTCGACTGCCAGATTGGAAATTCCCAATTTAACATTGGCGGCCGGTTTTTTCGACGGAATGCATCTCGCTCATCAAAAGCTGCTAGAAACCGCCAGGGACAAGGGGCATCCCAACGGGATGCTAACCCTGTCTGAGCACATTCCTTCTTTACTCGGAAACCGGAAATACCAGATGCTCACCACATTGTCGGACAAAGAAGAAATCGCTTCAATGTACGGCTTGGATTATTTCATCGTTCTGGAAGTTGACAGGGCCCTGATCGAATTGACTCCGGAAGACTTCGCTTTCAGATACCTTTCATCCTGCAAGACAATCATTGTCGGTTTTGATTTTTCTTTCGGCCGGCATGGCAGTGGCAAACCGCAATTGCTTGAAAAACTATTTCCCGGGAAAGTGGAAGTGGTTCCGGAAATGCAATCCGGAGGAGAAAAAATCGGATCGACAAGGATCAAACAATACTTGGAATCGGGAGACATCGAAAAGGCGAACAATCTTCTCGGCCGGCCCTACCGGATCAAAGGAACCATCGTAAAAGGCCACAGACGGGGACATGTCCTGGGATATCCTACTGCCAATGTCGATTACAAAGACTACATTTTGCCCCTTCCGGGGGTGTACATGACCAAAACAACTATCGAGAACGAATCATTCTTTTCACTGACAAACATCGGTGATAATCCGACGTTCTCCGATAGGCAGATGACACTGGAAAGCCATCTTTTTGGATTCGGAAGGGAATCATACAATGAAACGGCAATGATAGATTTTTTGGCTTACTTGCGGCCGGAAATCCGTTTTGACACTCCGGAAGAATTAAAAAAACAAGTCGAAGCCGATGAAATGAAATTGAAAAAAGCCATTGAAAACGGGAGGATAAAATGACCAAATTCAAAAAAGCATTCTGGATAACCATCGGGATCGCGGCATTATTCTTCGCCATCCTGATCATCATATCCAGCGTATTAAACATCGGGGACAAGTTGAACGGAATCCATCCGTATGTCGCCTATGCATTCTATGGCATCTCGGTAATCCTGTTTTACATCCTGATCGTGAGACCGGTGTTTTTAATCATCTTTTCGCCCACATTCTCGATGGACAGTCTGTTCACCGACGAAGAAAACGCCAGAAAGAACTATCACATGTACAGGAAAGTCTCCGACAACCTGTTAAAGGAAGAATATTTGGCCAAGGAAGAAAAGGAATCGCTCCAAGCTTCGTTATCCGATCCGGTCAAGCTTAAACAGAGTCTCTCTTTCGTTTTCGACCAGAAGATCAAAAAGGAGCTTAACAAGATAATCATCCGTCATGCCGAATCGGTGTTTTTGTCGACCGCCATCAGCCAGAACGGCCGTCTTGATTCGATCGCGGTCTTCACTATCAATCTGAAACTGATAAAAGAACTGGTACTAAAATGTGGATTTCGTCCCAGTTACGCTTCCCTTGGTCGTCTCTCGTTCAACGTGCTGACGGCCGCTGTAGTGGCCGAAAGTCTAGAAGATATCGATTTCAACGAGCTCTTTCCAAGCAAAGGCCTTTCCGCTTTGTCGGAAGTGCCTTTCCTGAAAACGATTATCGGTTCCTTCGCTCAGGGAGTCGGCAACGCCTTGCTTTCGCTCCGAGTAGGAATCATCTGCCGGAATTACCTTTTCATGAACCTGAAAGGGGTAGACCGGAACAAGATCCGCAAACTGGCTTTCGCCGAAGCGGTGACCCTGCTTCCGGGCGTCCTTGCCGAATCGGTGAAGAAATTGCCATCTCGGTTTAAATCCATCTTTGAAAAGGTGTTCTGACGAGTAAAAAAGTTTGCTTTATGGCCTTGCTTTTGTTATAATGTTGTTTGCTGATTGAAATATGGGAGGATCATATTATGATGATAGATAAGCTGTCCGGCTCTCGCGTCCATTTCACGATAACGGTGACCGGCGAAATGTTCGAGCATGCACTCGACCATGCATTTGAAGTGGTTAACGAAAAGACCGAAATCAAAGGCTTCCGCAAAGGCAAAGCGCCGCGTTCCGTTTACGAAGCCCATTACGGCATCGAATCCCTTTACGAAGAAGCCGTAGAGCACGCCATCGGCGATACCTATTACGATGCGATTACCGAAAACGACATCGACGTTGTCGCCCAACCGAAAATCGATTTCGATTTCAAGAATGTCAAGCGCGGATCCGATTTCACTTATGAAGTGACCGTGGCCGTCAGACCGGAAGTCGTTTTGGGAGAATACCTGGGAACCGAAGTCAAACTGTTGCCTGATGTGGCATCGGACGTTGAAATCGATACCGAAATCACTCGTGAACGGGAAAAGAACGCCGAAATGGTTTTGAAAGAAGAGGGCGTCCTGGAAGAAGGAGACACAGCAGTATTCGATTTCGAAGGCAGTGTCGATGGAGTCAAATTCGACGGCGGATCCGCCGAAAACTACGAACTAGTGATCGGATCCAACCAGTTCATCCCCGGATTCGAGGAACAGATGAAGGGAATGGCACCGGAAACGGAAAAGAATGTCATAGTATCCTTCCCGGAAGACTATCATGAAAAAAGCCTTGCTGGCAAAGAGTCGGTATTCAAAGTCACTCTCCACGAAATCAAGAATCGCGTGGTGCCACAACTAGACGACGAATTCGTCAAGGATTTGAATCTCGACAACATCTCTACAATCGATGAATACAAGGCATACGTGAAAAATCAAATAGAAACTGACAAGAAAAAACAAAACGAAAACCAGATCCGTGCCACCGTCATCGAGAAAGCAACGGAAAACGCTACTTTCGATTTGCCTGAGGAAATGATCGAAGAAGAGGTCAAACGCGCTGACGAGGACAACCAGAACCGGATGAAGCAATATCGTCTCGATTTCGACACTTATCTCAAATATATGGGAAAAACCAAGGAAGAATATCTTACCGAACTCAAGGAAGAGGCGACGAAGACGCTTCGCCAGCAGATGGTGATCAACGCCATCGCGAAGAAGGAAAACCTGGAAGCCGACGACAAGGAAACCGAAGCCAAATACCAGGAAATCGCTGACCAGTACAAGAGTCAGAATATCACCCTTGACCAGGTCAAGAACGCTATCCCCGTCTCAGCCATCAAGGAAGAGATTTCTTTCAAAAAGGCCATCGATCTTTTGATTGAAAAGGCGAATGTCATCCGATAAAAGGCAAAGCAGATCGATTTTCGGAATCCTAGGCGGCATACGCTTAGGATTCTTTCTGTTAATTAACAGGTAATTCTTTTTACAAACATCACAAATATATGATAAAATAAATACGTAAAACACCGAATTCTGCACTTCATTCGCTTCTAATTGCGAGGTGATTACCGATGTATGAAGCAAACAAACTATACAGCGACCGGCTTCCGGTCGTCCCCGTCCGCGGCGTTATCTTTTTGCCCGGATCCGACGTCCGCGTAGAAGTGGGCCGCGATTTTTCCAAAAATGCCATCTATGAGGCGGAAAACAATCGCGACGGACACGTCCTGCTCGTTTTTCAAAGCAATCCGGAAATTCTGGAACCCGAATTCACCGATTTTCTCGGCGTGGGGTTGCTTGCCCGCATATCCGTCAAAATCAAACTGCCAAACGGCAATTTCAAAATCAAGTTCGAACCGATCGGTCGGGTCGAACTTCACGATCTCATTGCCAAGGAACCATTCTATCTGATCGATTTCACCACCATGGTGCTTCAGCCGGAAAACTTGGACGAAGAACAGGTTCTGCTAAAAATGGTATCGAAGGAAACGGTCGAGAACGCTTCCTTCCTTTTCCGCGATTCCAAAAAAGTTTTGGATTCCATGCAGGGAGGCATCACCTCTGACAAACTCTGCGATTTGATTGCCTCCGAATTGAGAATATCGGAAAACGAACGTGCAAAGTACCTTCTTACAAACAGCATAAACAAGCGTCTTCAATACATTCTAGAAGATATCGAAAAAGAGAAAAATCTCCAGACGATCGAATCGAAAATCAACGAATCGGTTCGTCGTTCAGCCGATCAGAACCAGAAAGAATATTATCTGCGTGAAAAAATGCGGGCGATCCAGGAAGAACTTGGCGATTCGAAACAGGATGATGCTTCCAAACTGTTGGAACAGATCAATGCTTCTGACATGCCTGACCGAGTTCGCGAAAAAGCCCTGAAGGAATTAAAACGTTACGAATATTTGTCCGCTAATTCCAGCGAATCGAATGTCGTCAGGACTTATCTTGAAACCCTTATTTCGATTCCCTGGCAGACAACCACTGAAGATGAAAAGGACATCAATGTCGCGATCCAGAAACTTGAATCCAGCCATTACGGTTTGGAAAAAGTCAAGGAAAGGATCATCGAGTATCTGTCGGTGAAGATGCTCACCGGGAAAAACCCGCAAACCATCCTCTGCCTTTCCGGTCCTCCGGGAGTCGGAAAGACTTCGCTTGCCAAATCGATTGCGAACGCTCTCAATCGGGAATTTGTGAAGACAAGTCTCGGCGGCGTCCATGACGAAGCCGAAATCAGAGGCCACCGCCGCACATATGTCGGCGCCCTGCCGGGCCGCATCATCAATGGCATGATCAGAGCCAAAGTGGCTAATCCGGTCTTCCTGATCGACGAAATCGACAAATTGGTCATCAATCAGAACAACGACCCGTCTTCAGCCATGCTGGAGGTTTTGGATCCCGAGCAGAATCAATTCTATAGCGACCACTATGTCGAGGAGGATTATGATCTATCCCAGGTTCTTTTCATCACAACCGCCAACTATCTGGAAAATGTTCCCGCTCCTCTGCGCGACCGGATGGAAATCATCGAACTCTCATCCTATACGGAAATCGAGAAATTCCATATCGCCAGACGCTTCCTGATCAAGAAAGAGATTGAGAATCATGGTCTGGAAGAGGGAAAACTGGAAATCGAAGATGAAACGATCCGCCAGATCATCAAAGATTACACCCGCGAAGCCGGCGTCCGTCAGCTTGAAAGGCTGATCGGTTCGATCACGAGAAAAGCCATCAAGGAAATCCTGGTCGACAAACTTGAAAAGGTCACCGTCGGACCGGACGATCTTTACCATTATCTCGGCAAACCGCTTTTCTTCAACAACGGCGTGCAGAAAGAAGACATGGTCGGCGTCGTTACCGGACTTGCCTACACCATCGCAGGAGGCGACACTTTAGATGTCGAAGCCACGTATTATGAAGGTAAAAACAACCTTGTCCTGACCGGCAATCTCGGAAACGTGATGAAGGAATCGGCCATGGCCGCCTTGTCTTATGTTAGATCAAACAGCGAAAAGCTTGGCATCGATCCGAAAGTATTCGACAATACCGACATCCATATCCATGTTCCGGAAGGTGCCATCCCGAAAGACGGACCTTCGGCCGGCGTCACCATCGCCACGGCGTTGATATCCGCTTTCGGAAAAAAGAAGGTCAATCGCTTCGTCGGCATGACCGGCGAAATCACCCTCAAAGGAAGAGTGCTGCCCATCGGCGGTTTGAAAGAAAAAGCCATCGCAGCCAGCCGCAGCGGGTTAAAGAAGATTGTCATCCCGAAGGGTAACGAAAAAGATGTCGAGGACATTCCTTCGGAAGTCCGTGACGTTTTGGAAATCGATTTTGCCGAAACGCTTGAAGACGTTCTTAAAATCGCCCTGGTCGCCTGAAAATGTGGCCGTCCGGAAACGGACGGCCTTTTTTGATAAACCACGTGACGAAAAACACATATGATTGTGGTATAATCAAAAAAAGATACCGGAAGACGGCGGAGGCAACGCGATGCGCGGAAAATTCACGATCAAGAACACGATAATCTACATCCTGGGTCTCACTTTTCTCGGCATTAACGTGGCGTTTATCCAGAAGACGAATCTCGGGATGTCGAGCTGGGACGCCCTGAACCGGAATTTTTACGAAGGGATTCCGATCGAATACAAATATCTGACACCGATTTTCGCACTTGTCATCATTTCGATCGCTTATCTCATCCAACTGAAAAAACCGGATCTTTGGATGCTCTTTCCGGTTCTTATCAGTTTTTACATCGGTTTCGTAATCGATCTTTTGCTTTTGGTGATTCCGTCCGTCGTAGATGAAAATCTTTTCTGGAATCTTATGTATCTGTTTATCGCCATCATCATTTGCGCCGTCGGGATCAATTTTTTGCTTTACAGCAAATACCCTTTGCCGGCGCTTGACGAACTTTGTTACGGAATGCACAAACTTTTCCGGGTTTCCTTTGGCAAAGCCAAGATCATCGGCGAATTCATCGCATTGATTTTGACCATTTTCGCCGGATTATATTTTCACCATCAGTCAGAATGGTTTTATATCGGACCCACGACCGTAATCTACGGCCTTGGGATCGGATTTGTCATCGACTGGCTCAAGAAGCCGGTCGGTCATTTTTTGGAGGCATTGGATGGAAATCGAAATATACACAGACAACCTGACAAAGAAGGATGTAAGGAACAATCGGAAGAAAACCTATCTACACCTGATAATGACTGACGGTGATTCGGTTCTCGCTTTCAAACGTCAAGGGGACGGGCTATTATATTTTCCTTTTGCCGAGACGGAAGACGAAACATTCGCGGATGCCATAAAAAAAAGCGGGGCCCGGCTTTCCCTGATTCTGACAAGACATGACGAGGGTCAGTCGACGATCAGCTATTATTATGTCTTAGAGGGAAAAACACCCCTGTTTTTTCCTTTGCCTAGGAATATCGAGGCAATATGGATAAGAAAAGATAACATGATGATGCTTTTAGACGATTATGCGGGAGAAGATCCGGAAGGAGCTAAAACCGAAGAAAGGGAATTCATCGCGATGATGAACATCATATGAACATATTTCAGCGATGTTTCGCCTTTATGTTGTGATATAATAGATTTGGAATTACCAGAGGAGTCAACCGATGAGGATAACCAGCACGAAACTCATGAACTACATACGCTGTTATCGTTATGCTGCCCTGAATTATCATCAGGACAGGGACGACGATCAGGAAGAAAAGACGGTTTTACCCGTCGATTTTGGTCAAATCCCCGTGGAGAACGGTGACTATGAATCAAAAAGACTTGATAATCCCGATACCGCCAAAATCACCAGAATTTTACGGGAAAAAGCCCGTGAGGATATTCTAGCTTCCCTGGCAGCCGCCATCGGTTATCCGGATAAGGAAAGAAACAAGCCGGAAGCCAGGATCGAGATTCCTTTCGAAGAAAGATTCACCCTTTACGCATGGGCAGCCCGCATGATCGAAACGGAAAATGAAAACACCTATTACCTGATCAGTGCGGCCACAAGCCACAACCTCACCGAAATATGCGATATCGACGGCAGGCGCCGCCGTCCGCTTTTCACGAAAATCAAGGATCAGACCTATAAACCTAACCGCCAGTTGATCACGGAAGCCGGTTTCAGCATGGCGAAATATATGGCACGGAATCTGGAATCGGGCCGTTTGCTTTATGATGCCCTGTTCCGGGCATATGTCTTTGACAAATCCGATTCCAACAAAAAAACCGAAACTGTTCTTGTTCTTCTCAATTCCGAATATGTTCGCAACAAGCTTGAGCCGGAGCCGGAAATGCTTTCCTTCTTCAAAATCTCGGAATTGTTGCCGGCAGCACGAGAAATCCTGGAAACGGATTTGTACCGGATGATCAACCACATCAAACTGAACGACGACTCCCGTTGCCTCCTCGTCAAAAACGAATGTCTGCCGCATACGGCGTTTGCCTGTCCATATGTCGATTTCTGTTTCGAACACGTTCCGAAAAAGAATTCCATATTCTCGTATTTTCACCAACACCTGGGTTTTCGGGAAGGGAAAAAAAGAACCGATCCGGTCCATGAAACCTATGAACTCGTGAATTCCGGAATGGTCGACATGCTTGATGTTCCGATCTCCTGGTTGCAGCGCGAATGCAATCTTATGCAAAGATACTGCGTACAAAACGACTACGAATTCATCAACAGGAAGAAGATCTCCGACAAACTTGAATCGCTTGTCTATCCGCTTTATTTTCTCGATTTCGAGGCTTATCCTTCTCCGATTCCCCGTTTTACGGGAGAGAAGTGTTATACGCAAAGCGTATTCCAGTTTTCCGTACATGTCCAGAAAGATTCGAAAACCGACAAATCCGGTTTGATCCATTATGATTACGTGATGCCTTCAGACCGGGACAATCGCCGCAAACTGGTCGAAAGGCTCTTGGAAGTGATCCCTGACGGGAATTCTTCGGTCATTGTGTACAACCAGACTTTCGAGGACAACCGTCTACAGGAACTCGCTCAACTTTTCCCGGTGTACAAGGAAAGACTCGATAATATCCGAGACCGGTTGTTCGATCTGCTAAAAGTTTTGAAAAACGATTCGCCTTTTTATCTTGCCAAAGGATATTCCAAAGCAGAGGCCAAAGCCTACAACTACTATCATCCCGACCTTTCCGGCAGTTATTCGCTCAAAAGCGTTTTACCGGTGTTCGCCGAGGACGCCTACAAGGGAATGGCGATCGCCAACGGATTGGAAGCCTATCTGCAATATGCCTATTTACCGTATCTATCCATGGAAAACAGGATGCAAATCAGGGAAGACCTTATCTTGTATTGCAACCAGGATACCATGTCGTTGTTCGTCATTCTGAAAGGCATAATCTCAAGGTTGGCGGAGTAAGGAAATATTCCTTGCATATAGACATGCATTATGATATAATATTTCTCGCGCCCGAACCTGGATTTGACGAGTCTCCGACGTCAAATGCGGATTGGGGTAAGTCTAAAGAAGGAGGAGAACATTATGGCACTTACGAAAGAAAGAGTCCATGAGATCGTCGTCGAATACGGCCTCAAGGAAGGGGACACGGGTTCCCCCGAAATTCAAGTGGCGCTCCTGACGGAAGAAATCAATTCCTTGAATGAACATCTTCAGGTTCACAAGCATGATTTCCATTCCCGCCGCGGCCTGCTCATGAAAGTCGGAAAACGCAGAAGTTTGCTTAAGTATTTGCAGTCGGTTTCCATGGAACGCTATCAGGCGTTGATCAAGAAACTCGGCTTGCGCCGCTAGTCTATAAGACTTCGAGCACCCAAGTTATTGGGTGCTCATTATTTGAAAAAAAGACCGGTGTTTTATACGATTTATGGTATAATGTTTTTATAATAACCGATTATTCAGAAATGAGGACATAGATAATGAGTGAAAATCAAACTTTTACAAGGGAGTTTTGCGGAAAAACAATCACGGTAGAGACCGGAAGATACGCCAAACAGGCTACCGGTGCCGTGATGATAAGAATGGGCGATACCGCCGTTTTGTCCGCAGCCGTCGTCGGCAAGGAACCCTCACGCCAGGATTTCTTTCCCTTGATGGTGCTCTACCAGGAAAGACTGTATGCAGCAGGCAAGATTCCCGGAGGTTTTCTGCGCCGGGAAGGTCGTCCCACGGAAAAAGAGATCCTTACATCCAGGGCGATCGACCGTCCGCTTCGTCCGCTGTTTGACGACTATTTCCGCAACGAAGTCCAGATTGTCGACACCGTGATGTCGGTTGATCCCGACAACTCGCCATTCGTGGCAGCCTTGCTAGGTTCATCCCTCGCTTTGGGAATTGGCGGCGTACCGTTCAACGGCCCCGTTGCCGGTGTCGTGGTCGCGATGATCGACGGCAAATTCATCTGCAACCCAACCGCCGAGGAACTGGTTGTTTCCGATCTCGATCTGACAGTTGCCGGCACCAAATATGCCGTCAACATGGTCGAATCCGGATCCAAGGAACTTTCCGAAGACGTCATGTTAGAAGCAATCATGTTTGCCCACGACAAGATCAAGGAATTGGTGGCTTTCGAAGAAGAAATCATCACCTCCGTCGGCAAAGAAAAAATGGAAATCGAACTATCCACCGTGCCGGATGATATCGACAAAGAAGTCAGAAAACTGGAAAAAGGCCGTATAATCAAGGCGATCACAATTCCGGAGAAACTGGCCCGCCGCGATGCGATCGGAACCATTGAAGAGGAAATCCGCGAAACCCTGATTGTGGAATACAAGTCTCAGGGATTCGACAAGGACGAAATCGAAGAAAAAATCAAATTCGCCGACCGGGTGTTGGAAACAATCCAAGTCGACGAAGTCAGAAGACTTATAACCGATGAGAAAATCCGTCCCGACGGACGTAAGCTTGACGAGATCAGGCCGCTTTCCGCCGAGATCGACCTTTTCGAACGCACACATGGATCGTCGATGTTCACGCGAGGTCAGACACAGGCACTGGCTACCGTTACTTTAGGAGCCCTGGGCGAAGCCCAGATCATCGACGGTGTGTCGGTGGAGGATGGCAAACGGTTCATGCTCCATTATAATTTCCCGCAATTCTCCGTCGGCGAAACCGGCCGTTACGGCAGTCCCGGAAGACGGGAAATCGGTCATGGCGCCCTAGGCGAAAGAGCCTTGTTGCAGGTATTGCCATCGGAAGAGGAATTCCCCTATGCGATCCGCGTTGTGTCGGAAATTCTCGAATCCAACGGATCATCATCGCAAGCGACGATTTGCGCCGGTAGCCTTGCTTTGATGGCAGCCGGTGTACCGATGAAGTCAGCTGTCGCCGGCATCGCCATGGGACTAGTCAAAAAAGGTGACAATTACACCATTCTGACTGACATCCAGGGTTTGGAAGATCATTTCGGAGACATGGATTTCAAGGTTTCCGGAACCAGAAACGGAATCTGCTCCCTGCAGATGGATATCAAGATCGACGGCATCACCAGGGAAATCATGAAAGAAGCTCTTGCCCAGGCTAAAAAGGCCCGCATGGAGATTCTCGATGTCATGGATGCGACAATCGCCAAACCGAAAGCCGAACTTTCCAAGTACGCTCCGAAAGTCAGAATGATGATGGTTCCGGTCGACAAGATCCGCGAGATCATCGGCGGCGGCGGAAAGACCATCAACGAAATCATCGAAAAGTGCAACCAGGTAACGATCGACATCGAACAAGACGGACGCGTCACGATCATGCATCAGGATATGTTCTTCATCGACATGGCTGTGAAGATGATCGAAGACATCATCCGCGAAGTCGAAGTCGGCGAAGTCTATCAGGGAACCGTCGTCAGGATCGAGAAATTCGGCTGTTTCGTCGAATTGTGGCCCGGTCAGGATGGACTGGTCCACATATCCAAACTGGCCAAAGAACGAGTTGAAAAAGTCGAAGACATCGTCAAACTTGGCGATGTGATCACGGTCAAAGTGATCGGCATCGACGACAAAGGCCGCGTCGACCTTTCCAGAAAGGCAGTTTTAGACTCCATAGGCAACAAAGAACAAAAGTGATATAATATTATTGTCAGACCACCGGGCAATCGAGCACTTAGGTGTTAGGAAAGTCCATGCTAGCACAGGCTGTGATGCCTGTAGTGTTTGCGCCAAACGAACCGATAAGTTTGGGCACCGCTTGGTGACGGCGGAAAAAGGGATGTAAAAGGCCCCGGTATCCGTAAAGTGCCACAGAGACGAGTCGTTGCGAAAAGCAACGGATGAAACGCGGTAAACCCCGCAAGCTAGAAACCCAAATATTGGTAGGGGCATGGCGGATCGGAAATCGAACCGAATTCGCTGGCGGCCTATGGCCGGAGATAAATGATTGCCACTCCGCAAGGAGGACAGAACATGGCTTACAGATGGTCTGATACAAAAAAAGCATATTGGAAACATATGCTTTTTTTACTGGCATGAAAGAGCCCGATTGCCAAACATGGGCAATTGGGTGTAAAATTATTAAAAGAAAGGAATGGTGAAGCCATGGAAGATTACCAAAAAATGCGCGAACGCCAGAAAAAAATCCGTAATTTCTCGATCATCGCTCATATCGACCACGGCAAATCCACCCTTGCCGACCGCATCCTGGAGTTGACCAATGCCGTTCCGATGCGGGAAATGAAAAGTCAATTGCTTGATTCGATGGACCTGGAAAGAGAACGTGGAATCACGATTAAACTGAATTCCGTCGAATTGAGATACAAAGCGAAAAACAACGAGGAATATATATTCCACCTTATCGACACCCCGGGACATGTCGACTTCACATACGAAGTATCACGGAGCTTAGCAGCCTGCGAAGGAGCGCTTCTTGTGGTAGACGCCACCCAAGGTATCGAAGCTCAGACGCTCGCCAACGTCTATTTGGCGCTTGACAACGATCTGGAAATAATTCCCGTCATCAACAAGATCGATCTTCCAAGTGCGAGACCGGCGGAGGTTCGCAAAGAAATCTCCGATGTGATTGGTCTTGACACCGATGGCGCCATCGATGCTTCCGCAAAAGAAGGAATAGGCGTCAAGGAGATTTTAGAAGCGATCGTCGAAAAAATTCCGGCTCCCAAAGGCGATCCGGAGTTGCCGCTCCAGGCTTTGATATTTGATTCGCATTACGACACCTACCGGGGCGTCATTCCTCTTTTGAGGGTTGAAAACGGCGTCATCCGCCGGCAGGACAAAATCAGGTTGATGGCGACGGGAGGAGTTTACGAGGTGACGGACCTCGGCGTCTATACTCCCAAAGAGGAATCGCGGGATTTTCTCGGAGCCGGAGACGTAGGCTGGATCGCCGCAACGATCAAAAATGTCGAAAAAGTCCATGTCGGCGACACTATTACAAACAATGACAAACCAGCGAAAAACATGTTGCCGGGATATAGAAAACTGACCCCGATGGTTTATTCCGGTGTTTATCCGGTCGATGCCGACGATTATCTAGATCTGAAGGATTCTCTGGAAAAACTGATCTTGTCGGATTCATCCCTTATCTATGAACCGGAAAGTTCGGAAGCCCTCGGATTTGGCTTCCGCATCGGATTCTTAGGCCTTCTGCATATGGAGATATTCCAGGAAAGGATCGAGAGGGAATACCTGCAAAACGTAATCATTACGGCCCCATCGGTGAATTACCGGGTCAATCTTACCGACAATACCACGATCGAGATCGACAATCCAGCCAAAATGCCGGCCGTACAAAGAATTCGCTCAATCGATGAACCTTACGTTAAGGCAACGATCATTGCGCCTAGCGATTATGTCGGGAACATCATGGAACTTTGTCAGAACAAACGAGGAATCTTCAAGGATATGCAGTATGTTTCGGCTATCAGGGTGGAACTAATCTATGAAATGCCGTTGTCGGAAATCATTTTCGATTTCTTCAACCGGCTTAAATCCGGAACGAAGGGCTATGCTTCGCTTGACTATGAGCTTGCCGGTTACCGCGAAAGCAAACTTGTAAAAGTCGACATCCTTTTAAACGGCGAACCGATCGATGCCCTGGCATTGATCGTCCATCAGGATTTCGCCTATCCGCGGTCATTGAGGATCTGTCAGAAGTTGAAAGAGATTTTGCCACGACAACTCTTTGAAATTCCGATTCAGGCCGCGATCGGTTCCAAAGTCATAGCGAGAACCAACATCAAAGCATTGAGAAAAGACGTGCTTGCCAAATGTTACGGGGGCGACGTTTCCAGGAAAAAGAAATTGCTAGAAAAACAAAAGGAAGGCAAAAAAAGAATGAAAGCCGTCGGATCGGTCGAGATACCGCAGGAAGCATTCATGGCGGTCTTGTCCCTTGATGACGAAAAATAACGATTGATTGATGCCGGACCCGGCTTGCCGGGACCGGTTTTTTATACCACAAAGGCAAAACGGTATACAAAACGACCGAATTATGTTAACATAATATCGGTGATAATGTGATCAAAGGCCTGTATGTCCATATTCCGTTTTGCCGTCAGATATGCCATTATTGCGACTTCCCCAAGATGATCTCCGATCGAAGTCACCGGGAAAAATACGTAAATGCTCTGGCTTGCGAAATGCAGATGAAAAAAACACTTCTTGAAAATGTCGAAACCGTCTACTTAGGCGGCGGAACCCCGGGGTATCTGGAAGAGGATTTGATGCTAATAGTCCTGGAGTCGATCCGGGATGTTACTCATAAGAATGTTTTTAAGGAATTCACCCTGGAAACCAATTTGATTGATATTACACCGGAAAACGCCAGACTCTGGAAACAAGGCGGCATCAACCGCATCAGTGTCGGAGTAGAGACATTTTCCTTGGATCTTTTGAAATCTATCGGTCGTACTGGTGGATATCAAATGGCAAAATCCGCTCTGGAAACACTCCGCCGCGCCGGATTTGACAACATCAATTTCGATATGATCTACGGGTTGCCGGGAGAAACCACAGAACTCGTGGAAAAAGATATCGCATCAATCGGAAAACTGAGGCCCGATCATGTTTCCTGGTATTCTCTGATATTGGAAAAGAAAACCCGACTTTATCACGATGTTATGGCTGGCATTGTGAAACTCCCGGAAGACGATTTGGTTTATGACATGTCGGACATGGTGATAGACGGATTGGAAAATCTCGGATATAATCGTTACGAGATCAGCAACTTTTCCCATCCGGGAAAAGAATCGCTCCACAACACATCGTGCTGGAATCTGGAGGAATATCTCGGTGTGGGACTGGGAGCCTGTTCGCAATACGACTCGAAACGATTTCGCAACATATCGGGATGGAAAGGATATATCGAAGCAGTGCTTGATGGAAAAGGAATATTGACAACGGAAGAAATGTTCGAGTTCGAACTTGAAAGAGTCATGCTCGGATTACGACAAGTCAACGGCATCGACAAAAACGAATTCAAACACGAAACCAATCTGGATGTATTCGAACGGTTTCCCGCTTTAAAAAAGCATCTGGAAACGGGCCTTCTAACAGACGATTCCGGCAGAATCAGACTGACGCGTAAGGGATTGGATCTTGCGAATACGGTCATGCGCGACCTGTTCGGGGAGGAATGACATGCTAAAAAACCTGGAAAAGGAATATATCTATTACTTGCGTGTCACAAAAGGCCTTGCGCCCAACACGATACTATCCTATTCAAACGATGTATCGGATTACCTCACTTTTTTGGAAACCAATTATCAACTGAAAACGCCGCGCGCAATCACGAAGGAACACATTCAGAATTATTTAGCCAGACTGAAAAGAAAAGGCATGGATCCTAAAAGCGTCACCAGAAAGCTTTCGGCTTTGCGTTCATTTCATCAGTATCTGATGCAGGAAAGGGAAGTGGATGAAAATCTGGTCGTCAAGATTCCAAAACCGAAAACTACCAAATCCTTGCCCGTCGTGCTGAATACCGATGAAATCGGTCGGCTTCTGGAAGCGGCCAGAGGCAAAGGCTCTTCACTGGATTATAGAAATGTGGCGATCATCGAACTAGCCTACGGATCGGGACTTCGGGTATCCGAACTGACGGATCTCGAAATATCCGATCTTCATCTGAACATGGCGCTTGTCAACATCACCGGAAAAGGAAACAAAGAAAGGATCGTTCCCTTGGGAGGCGAAGCGATCGTCGCTTTGCGAAACTATCTCGGAAACGCTAGACAGAAAATGAATCCGAAAAACCGGGAAGCCGTTTTTGTCAATCGTCAGGGAGAAAAACTGAGCCGGGTAGGGTTATTCAAACTGATTCGCAGTCTCGCACTCAAGGCCGGCATCGACAAACCGATATCACCGCATACTTTAAGGCACACGTTCGCCACCCATCTTTTGGAAAACGGAGCCGATCTCCGTTCGGTTCAGGAGTTACTCGGACACGAGGATATCCTGACAACGGAAACATACACGCATATCAGCCGTCGGCATATGACGGAAGAATACGAAAAGGCGCATCCGCGCGCTAGGAAAGAAGAGTGAATCAAATGAAATACAAACGCATATTTTTGATTGTTATGGATTCGGTGGGAGTCGGCGCCATGCCGGACGCAGCCGATTACGGCGACGAAGGCGCCAATACGATCGGCAATCTCGCTAAAGCTACCGGAGGAATCAGATTACCGCTTTTAGAATCGTTCGGATACGGAAACCTGACCGATATCAAAGGAGTCCATCCGGTGATAAACCCGCTTGCCAACACCCTGAAAATGGCTGAGTTGAGTTCAAGTAAGGACACCATGACGGGCCATTGGGAAATGATGGGAATCCGGACGACAACGCCTTTCAAAACTTTCACCGATAGCGGGTTTCCGCCGGAGTTGATCGAAGAACTCGAAAAGATATCCGGCCGCAAAATCATCGGAAACGTCGCTGCATCCGGTACCGAGATCATCAAGGAATTGGGACCAAGACAAATGGAAACCGGTGAATTGATTGTTTACACCAGCGCCGATTCCGTACTCCAGATTGCCGCTCACGAAGATATAATACCGCTTGAAGAATTGTATTCGATCTGCCGCAAGACAAGGGAGATCATGATGAAACCGGAATGGCGCGTGGGAAGAATCATCGCAAGACCGTATATAGGGAATCCCCAAACTGGTTTCACCCGTACCCCGAACCGTCACGATTTCGCTTTGAGTCCGACGGGAGACACAGTCCTAAATTTCTTGGAAAGGGCAAAATACGATGTGATATCGGTCGGTAAAATCCGCGATATCTTCAACGGCTCCGGAATCACCAGACATCAGGGAATCGTCTCGAATCATGACGGAATGGAAAAGACCATGGCTATCGCAAACGACGATTTTACCGGATTATGCTTTACTAACCTTGTCGATTTCGATGCCAAATACGGCCATCGCCGCGATCCGTTTGGATACAAGAACGCCATGGAGGAATTTGATGCCGATTTAAAAGTCATGTTGGAAAAACTAAATGCTGACGATCTTCTCATGATAACCGCCGATCACGGAAACGATCCGACCTTCAAAGGAACTGACCATACAAGGGAGTATATTCCCCTGTTCATTTACAACCGCGATTTGAATGGTTCGTTTTTGCCAACATCCGATACATTTGCCGACATCGGTGCTACGGTAGCTGACAATTTCGAGGTCGAACAGACATCCTATGGGAAAAGTCTTTTAAAAGAATTAAAATAAAAAAAGCGTCGGGATCACCGACGTTTTTTTATGGAATAAGTTTAGTTATACGCATCCGCTTTTTTATTTCCTTTTGTTCCGAATGCAATTTCTTTCTTGCCTTGCGGTTGACTTCCGAGAATACATCCCGAATATCGCGGTCTTTCTTCAATAACCGAATGTAAGGCTTATAGGAAGAAAGCAGATGTCCGAATTCCAGACTGAGGTTTTCCCGCAAGACTTGGCTAGCGTTTTTTGCTTCCTGGTATTCCTCCGTCAGATGACGAATGGAATTCTCATGTTGGGTAATCTGTTTTTTCTGGAACCCGAGGTAGCCGATATCAATCTGTGCGAGATCGTTGGAAATCCGTTGTTTCACCTGTTGGTGCTTGTTAAGAAGTAGAGCCTTGTCTGCATCGACTTTCTCACGGAATAATCTGATTTGATTGTCATATTCCTGAGACGACTTATTAAAGTCGTTTTCGATGGATTGCATCTTCAGGGAATATTCCTGGTTCAATCTTTCCCTGGTGCCGACAAGTTCGCTCATTTTTTGTCTGAGCTCCGGATTGCTCGGTTCCGGACGCATGGAATTGTAAACGACCACATAATCGGCGATCAGTTGTTTCGTTGCCGTGTCCAGTTCGCTTTCGGCGTTTTTGAGGTTGTGGCGGTATCGTTGATTTATGCTTTGCATGGAACCGTAGAATGTCGGGTCAAGAATATTGACTTTGTTATCCAAATACGGTTTGATCGCCTCAATACGGTCCTTGGCATAAGCGTATTGTTCTGACATCTCGGTTATGGTGTTGTCGCGAAGAATTTTGGCATCATCCATCGCATCTTCCAGTTTGTCGTCTAGTTCACGAAGCCTTTTTTTGGCGTTTGCCATTACAACATCATTCTCCATGGCGACAAGCACGGAATTCTTTTCGTCAAGATACTGGCGTTTGATCTTATCGAGTTCCTTACCAAGTATTTTATGAATCTTCTGGTCTTCGGTTTCGGTCAGAAGATGGTTGTTGTGATACAGGTTGGCCTGATAGGCGTCATCCATGATTTTAAGTTTTTTCTGATATCTTTCCGCCTGGTTAGCGTAGATCTGTTCGACATAATTGCGTTCCTCATTGACGGCTCTTATGATCGCATCGACCCGCATTTCGTATTCGGAGTTCGCCAGATCAATTTGTTCTTTTGTGAAACGCATCTGGTTTTCCAGAGTGGTGACGACAAAATCGTTGTGGATTTCGTTTTCTTCGCTGACCCTGGAAGACTGCATGACTAAATAACTGAGTTCGTTTTCATACATAGTTTTGAAATGCAATGCCTTGATGTCATATTCTTTTAGTGCCAATCTGATCTTGGCGGCAGCATCGACAACCTTGATGTCGTGGGTTTCGCCCTGTCTGATGTCGTGGACGAGGATTTCCAGCACTTCCGAATCCCAGCGACGATTGAGACTAGCCATGTTGTGCATATGCTCAAGATGACAGTTCATGGCTTCTTGCATTCGGTCGATCAGAAGTCTTTCCTTTTCGACTGATTTCCGAGATTCGAAGCATTCCGCTTTACGGTCGTAAAGGAAATTCTGGAGATCGGTTATGACATCGAGAAGTTCCTTTTCCTGGAGCGATAATTCCTTTTTCACCTGATAGACGAGCTTGCCTTCGACTTCGTTGATTGTGTCTTTCAATGTCTGGCTTTCGATATCGAAATTGATATTGGCCTTGAATTCTTTGTTGGCGGAAAGCAAGGACAGATAGTTAAGTTCGTCCTTGATCACATTGGATGAATCGTCTCCGACGGCTTGGGCCAGGAAAGTGTCGTATTGCATCAATTCCTGGTAAAGTTTCAGAGTCCGTTCGAGATTATTCACGGTTCTGTTTGATTCGAGTATGTATTCGGTAAGGATTTCCTTGCGGGTTTCCCGGTGTTTTTTCAGCATCCTTGTTGCCCTTTTCTGGCAATCGGTCCGATATTTTTCGTAATCTTTCGCCTTCATGTAAATTTCTAGCAGTCTGGCGGATTTTTCCTTGTCGCCGGATTCATCGGCTTTGACGATATCTTTTTTCATCTGGGTCAGGTAATCTTCCGGGCTGTTGAAGAAATCGGAATTGTTCAACATAGTGTTTCCGATATGTTTCTCCATTTTCCCGACGATTTGGTGGTCAAGGTCCGTGAAATTGCCGACGATATGTTTTTCGACATTAGCGGTCTGTTCTTCCAAATGACGTCTGAAGGTATGAAATTGGTTGATTTTGTCTGATACCAGAGCTTGAATGTCGATCGATGTCGGATCCGACGCCGGTGAGAACATCAACTGGTTGTCCACGTAGTTTTTGCTTTCCTGATCGTAGAACTGGACGATGGAACTGATCGTATCGTTTTTCTCGTGCATGATTCTGGCGATCTTATCGTCCATTTCGCGGATTTCCTCGTTAAGATCAAGAAAAATCGACATAACGTTTTTTTGATGTTTGTCGAGAACTTTTTGGAAAGTTTCCGACTTGGCTTCGAACAGGGCGGTGAAATCGTCGTTGGCGACGATTGATTTCAGATAACTGTTGTTATAGGCATCGAAGAAATCCAGTTTGACCTGAATGAGCGCTTTGTTCATGTAATCGACGGTTGACACCAGATTTTCAGCGTCGTAACGATCGTTGGCCAGAAGAAGCGAGTTGTTCTGATGGACATCGTCTTCGGTCTTGGCGATGATCTCCTGACGGTCGACTATGACCGTTTCGTCATGATAGAAGATCGAATCACGTAACTTGTCGGCTTCCTCTTTGAGAGAGGTAAGCCTTTTTTCGACTTCGTTGACATTGTTAACGGTGATCTGACGGTGGGTGTCGGCTCGGTGGCTAATATTCTTGTAGAACTGTTCGAAAAGAGCCATTTCCTTTTCGTAGGACTGGCGTGATTTTTCTAGATAAGCTTCGCTGTTGGTATTGCCAGTTTTCGGCTGGTTCTTTTCTTCAGCCATCAAGGACACCTCCTTTTAATTTATTCGTTGATGATCCGGTCTTGTTTTTCCTTGGAATTGTTTTCGGTTTCCTTAATCTTTTTCGTGGCCAGATCTGACTTGTCAATCGCTGTTTCGTAAGCGCCGGCGGCTTTTTCGATCAGATTGTCCTGTAAATCTAGGAAACCTTCAAACGGGGAATAGACTAGTTTTTCGTCGGACAAAAGTCGCTTGTGGCTTTCCTGTCCCGAAAGGAACAGTTGAAAATCGCGGCTGATCGAGGTTTCGGTCTCGATATATTGTTGCAATAAGTCGGATTCCGCTTTTTGGATTTCCTGGTACAGATGTAGATAATCAGTCGGCAGCCGGTCTTTGATTGCTTCGATTTCTTTCATAAATTTTGGACGTGAACTGAATTTGTTACCCTCGATGATTGCCAGTTGTTGCATGAGTGCGGTATTCTGTTTCATAATCTTGGTTTCTTTTCCGGATTCCAGGGCTATGATGGATTTATCGCGTTCTTTCGGCAATAATTTTGTTTTTTCCTCGTATTCCTTTAACATTGATTCGATGTCAGACACACCCTTGCGGGCAGAAAGGGCCGAATAATCGCCTTCCAACCGGCAAGTTTCCTCGCTGGCGGCTTTTTGCCTTTCGTAGTCACGAATGAATTTTCCGTAAGCTTTTTCCCTGTCGGCACCTTCGCGTTTGATCCGAGCTGTTTCCGAGATGCGGTAAGTTGCCAAAGCTCTTTCGTTGTCGGACATGATCTTTTCGAACGACTTGCTTATGTAACCGAGTTTGTCGGCTTCGGTTTTCATGTTGTTTATGTAAAGCGAATTCACCTTGGCGACTTTTCTTTTCAATTCGGATTCGATGGAAGTGGTGATCTTTTTCATCGAATTGACTTTTTTGTCGCTGTCGTTTCCCATTCGGGCGGCCTTGACGATCAACTCATCGTATACTTCAGTGATCATCTTTTCGCTTGTGGCTTCGTTTTCTTCCGCTTTTTTGATGAATGAAATGTCGTTTTTCTTTACGAAAATTTCCATGTCTGCGTAAAATGCGGTTACCGTATTGATGGAATCATTTATCAAATCGATTGTGGTTACATAATAGTGTTCCAATACCGAATTGGTTTTTTTGGCGGAAATCTTTGGCTTTTGTAAAGCTGTCAATGTGATATCCGCTAAGATGACGTAATTGTTTAACGCGCTTTCTTTTTGCTTTTCAAGCAATGACGGATCTGCTTTGGATGAAATCCCCTTGATGAAGGAAAAAGCATCGTCATAGGCATTGGCGAAGATATCGGCTATTTGATGGAGATAAGCGTGATCGCGGATGATCATATTGGCCTGGACCAAAGCCATGTTTTCGTCTAGATTAGCCAGATGCTGCTTGATCTGATGCGAAATATCCGCAAAAGCGCCTTGCAACAGCTCATGCGCTCTTTGGAAATGTTCCTTATATAGATCAATCGCTTTGCGGTTTTTCTCGGTTTTTGTTTTCAGTTCGGCTTTGAGAGCCATGATCATGTTTGTCTTGACGGTTTCCAGATAGTAGGCGTAATCGCGTGCGTTGCGTCCTTGCGCGATGCCGGCGATGAAGTCTTTCAGTTCGTTGTTGTTGGCATCAATCATTTTTTGGGCGTTGTGGACATATTCCACGACACCTTCGCTGCCGTCTGCTTCGCTCCTGTGATGTTTGTTTCTAAGTTCTTCATATTTGCGGGCGAAGAGGTAATTGTGGGCTTTAAAAGAGAATTCGACTTTTTCCGATTCAATTTGGTTCTGAATGTCCGATGCCAGTTTGTTTCTATCATAGGCAGCCCGGAAAATGGCAAGAGCCTTGTCATAAGCAAGATCGCGGATTTCTTTCTCGTTTTGCGACATCGCCTTTGCTTGTCTTTCTCTGACATCAATCATTTCCCGGTCGCGATGTAGTTTGATAACCGATTGTTCGATCCCGAGCAACTCGCCGTCGCAACGGTTGGCTGCCTTGATCTTGTTTAAGTTTATGTCATGCTGATAACAGGCGAAATATTCGTCGTTTTCTAATTTGGCCAAATGTTTCTGGTAATCGCCCATGATATCGGTAGATTCCATTTTTTTCCTGATTTCAGCGATTTCCAGTTGATTTCTTGATTCGAGAGTAACGATTTCGCGGCTGAGAGTATCGATTTTGGTAATCAGTCCTGTCAGTTTTCCGGTTACCTCGTTTATCTGGGCCATCACGCGAAGCTTGTAATCCTCGACGGCTTTGGCGCTATGCGTCACGTAGTTTGTTTCCAGATCGGTAATTCGTTTGTTTGTCATGGTAAGATCGGAAAGCAACATGTCGAGATCGGTGAAGGATTCGTTAACGTAAAAGGCGAAATTGCTGTAGAGATTAATGCTGTTCTGGAAAAAAGCCGCCGGCATGTAATACGCGAGCTTGATTTCCTCGACACGTCTGAAAGAGTCGATCTTGATTTTTTTAATTTCATTTTGATATTTGGAGATAAGGCTGTCGGCGATCAGTTTGTTGCGGTTTAGCAGATAATCGGCTTTTTTCTTGACAATCTCATATTGAAGAATCGCTTTTTCAGTTTCCAACCGGTTTTTCTCAGCATCGAATTTGATGATTCTCTCTCCGATTACTTCGAGAGAAGAATCAAGTTCTTTCCGGATCATCTGGTCGAAAGCGATCTTTTTTTGGTTCACTTCCCGGATTTTCTTGACGTATTGGCGGACGATGGTCTGATTGAGCTGGGAATGCGGTTTCTGGCGTTCGTGATTCAATTGCTCGATATGATGCTTTTGTTCGGAAAAGAGATCGGTGGTTCCTTTGAAAAGAGAATTCACACGATCTTTGGTTTCTCTCAAAGAATGCAATATTTCAGTGGCAGATTCATCCATGAATGCGGCATGCTGGCTAGATTTTTCCTCTAAACGGCTGCTCAGATCGGCAAGAGCGTTTTTCGATTGCTCGATTGCCCACATCAAACGGTTGGCCTGGTCAGAATTAATTTCCTGGTAATGTTCCTGGGTAGAAAGGAATTTCGCATTTTCCTGGGCGATGAATTCGTGATGGACATGCATTTCGTGATCGATCTTTTCGCCGATCATTCTTGTCATTTCGTTATATTGGTCGCCGGCTTCTTGCTTTAAGCTATCGATATCGTTGAGGATGTTTTCGAATTCCTTGGTTTCGGCTTCGATCAGTTCCTCGGTTTTTTTGTTGTTGAGGGAGATATCGCTTTCGACATCGTCGAGAAGCTCCCGGTATTCGGCGTTTATGAAGTCGATGTTTTCTTTGAATTCATCGTTTTTATCGATATATTTGTGGAGATGGTCGTCTTCGTATGTCTTGTATGAATTCTCGATATCGGCAAGTTCGTGGGCGTTGTCTTCCTTTACCATGGACAAACGGCGCTCAAGTTGTTCCTGAGCGCTTTGGAAAGCCTTTTTGATTTCGGGAAAATCGTGAAGGTAAGTTGCTATGATATCGCGATGTTTTGCCATTTTACCATATGTGACTCCTTCTTAATTATGATTATAGTATAGATAAAGTCATAATTCAAGAAATGAGCGAAAATAATGCACAATTTATTCGGTGATTTGCTATAATAGAATATGAGGTGTGCATTATGGATAAACGAATCATCAGCAACAACCTTTTGATGGACGATGAAATCGAAGAAACTCTGCGCCCGCAGATGTTTTCGGAATACATCGGACAAACCAATGTCAAGGACATGATGGAAATAGCCGTCAAAGCCGCGAGGAAGCGGGAAGAGTCGTTGGATCATGTTTTGCTTTACGGCCCTCCCGGACTCGGGAAAACCACCTTGGCCCAGGTAATCGCCAATGAACTTGGGGTTCAGATGAAGACCTGCAGTGGCCCGACGATCGAAAGAACCGGTGATCTGGCGGCCATTCTAACCTCGCTTGAACCGGGCGATGTTTTGTTTATCGATGAAATTCACCGGATGCCAAAAATTGTTGAAGAGATATTGTATTCCTCGATGGAGGATTTTGTCATCGACATTGTTGTAGGGAAGGATTCCGGAGCCAAGTCGATCCGAGTCGATCTCCCGCCTTTCACCCTGGTGGGAGCCACCACGCGTTTCGGTGATCTTTCTGGGCCGCTACGCGAACGTTTTGGCATTGTGCACCGCCTTGATTTCTATACTGACGGCGAGCTGGAGACCATTTGTCAAAGGACTTCCCGGATCTATGACTGTCCGATTGATAGCCAGGCAGTCATCGAACTGGCCAAACGCAGCCGCGGAACTCCGCGGATCGTAAACCGGTTGTTCCGGAGAGTGAGAGATTTTGCCGACATCCTCGGTGACGGCACGATCACCTTAGATATCACCAGAAAAGCATTGGAGAAGCTGAAAATTGACGAATGCGGTCTCGACCGGAAGGATCGGGAATACCTTTCGACCATCATCGAAAAATACAAAGGCGGTCCGGTCGGTCTCGACACGATCGCCACTTCGATAAGCGAAGATCCGCAGACTTTGGAAGATGTGTACGAGCCTTATCTTATCCAAAGCGGATATCTTTCCCGGACTCCGAGAGGACGGGTGGCGACGGAAAAAGCGTATCATCATCTGAAAAAAATGTACCAGGAGAGTCTTTTTTGAATGAAAACAAGCGATTTTGATTACATATTGCCCAAAAATCTCATTGCCCAGTCTCCGTTGCCAAATCGCACGGACTCAAGGCTTTTAATGGTAAACAGGACTAATTTCAATCTAGAACACAGACATTTCCGGGATTTACCGCAATACCTGGAAAAAGGCGATGTTCTCGTTTTGAATGATACCAAAGTGATGCCAGCGAGGCTGATCGGAGAGAAGCCTGACACCGGAGCTCATATCGAAATACTGTTATTGAGACAAATGGAAGACGATGTTTGGGAAACCTTGGCCAAACCGGCCAGAAGAATAAAAAAAGAATCGATTGTCTCGTTTGGTCAGGGACTTTTGATGGCAAAATGTATTGAAGAAAAAGATGACGGCATCAGAAAAATGCGGATGTATTACAAAGGCGTATTCCCGGAGATTCTCGATAAACTGGGAGAAACACCCCTGCCACCTTACATCCATGAAAAACTGGAAGATAAAAACCGTTACCAGACGGTCTACTCACGGGAACTTGGCAGCGCAGCCGCCCCAACAGCCGGACTGCATTTCACAAAAGCCCTACTTGATGAAATCAGGGAAAAAGGAATAGAAACCGTGTTTTTAACCCTACATGTCGGCTTGGGGACATTCCGTCCGGTCGAAACAGAGGACTTTACCAAACACAAGATGCATAGCGAGTACTATGTGTTTGATACCGAAGCCGCAAAAGCACTAAATAAAGCGAAAACGGAGAAAAGAAGAATCATCGCTGTCGGTACGACTTCGACCAGGACCTTAGAAAGCGTATATGCCAAATATGGAGAGTTTCGTCCGGACTCCGGATATACCGACATCTTCATCTACCCGGGATTCCAGTTCAGGGCGATCGACGGACTGATAACCAATTTTCATCTGCCAAAGTCGACCTTGATGATGCTGGTTTCGGCATTCTCGTCCCGCGAGATCATTTTCAATGCCTACAGAGAGGCTATCGAAAGAGAGTATCGTTTCTTTTCCTTTGGGGATTCCATGTTCATCCGATAAAAAAAGCCTTCACGGCTTTTTTCTTTCAGTTGTTATCAAACGGGATGATTCTTTTGCATATATAAAGAAACGGAGTGTCGAGCATCGCGACGATGACTTTTATAAGATATGTAGTCAACCCGATCTGTAAAAGCACGCTGCCACTATATACTCCCAAAAAAGCGATTGGAACGAATATGGCCGTATCGACCAATTGACTGATGAAAGTGGAGCCGTTGTTTCTGACCCAAAGAAATTTGTCGGATGGCAATTTCTCGCGGATTTTCTGAAAAAGATGGACATCCAGAAACTGACTTATGAGAAATGCCGTGAGCGAAGCTCCCAGAAGTCTTGGAAAGAAACCGAAAATCGACCGAAGCGCATCATTGTTCAAATCAGATGTACTGGGAATGAACCAGATCGCCATCTGCATCAAAACGACTGTGGCGACCATGACATAGAATCCCATCAACACCGCTTTTTGCGCGGATTTCTTCCCATAGATTTCGTTTAGGGCGTCGGTGGCCAGAAATATCGTCCCATAGGTAATGTTTCCTAGCGTGGCTTCGACACCGAATAGAGTGATATTCTTCGTGACCTGGATGTTGGCAATGATCGTACTTATGGCAACCCAAACAAAAATGCCGGTTTTACCGAACAGTTTGTACATTCCCAAAAAAAGTATGAAATTCGCCAAGGCAAAAGCGAACCACAGTAACTCGTTCATCAAGGTCACTCCATTTTCCGGGAAACAATCCCAAGACCCAAACAATTATACCGGATATTGTCTCAAAAGACAATAATAAAACAATTTGAATTGCGAAAATAGGCGATTGGTAGTAAAATAAACCTAGTAAAATCATGAGAAAGCACCAGGAGGACATTATGGATAAAAAAATTCTTGTAGAGGTATCCGCCAGACATGTGCACATAAACGAAAAGGATTTGGAAACTCTTTTCGGATCAGGATACAAACTTACAGCAAAAAAGATGTTGTCGCAGCCGGGACAGTTCGCTTGTGAAGAAAAAGTGACGGTCATCGGACCGAAAAAAGAAATGAATCTGACGATTCTCGGGCCAACCAGAAGCAAGACCCAAGTAGAAATATCCTTGACTGATGCCAGAACCCTTGGCATAACTGCTCCCGTACGCGAATCGGGAGATATCGCCGGAACCGCGCCGTGCCGGATCGTGGGCCCGAAAGGGTTCATTGATATAAAGGAAGGCGTCATTGTCGCGAAAAGACATGTCCATCTCACTCCTGAAGTTGCCAGCCTATATCAGGTCGCTGACAAGGACATCGTGTCTGTACGTGTTGACACTCCCGAACGCTCGCTTGTCTTTGGAGATGTGGTTATCCGCGTAAGAGCCGATTTCTCGCCAGCAATGCATATTGACACCGACGAAGGAAACGCCGCCGGCATCTCCGGCGAGGTTTTCGGAATCATTCTCTAAAAACATGCCGTTCAGTCACGAAATTACCCACATCTGCAAACAAACAGGCGCCAGATGTGGGATTTTACATACCGAATCAAAAGACATACCTACCCCGGTCTTCATGCCGGTAGGAACCCAGGCAACTGTAAAGACACTCGATTCCACAGAAGCGCGTGAGATAAGCGAGGGGCTTATTTTAGCCAATACCTACCACCTTTGGCTCGAACCGGGAGAAAAAATCATTGCCAAGCATGGAGATGTCAAAAAATTCATGAATTGGGACGGAGCGCTTCTGACCGATTCCGGTGGCTATCAGGTATTTTCTCTTTCCAAGATTCGCAAGATTCAAGAAGAAGGAGTGACATTCCGCCACCATTTGTCCGGCGAACTTCTTCACATGTCTCCGGAAGACAGCATCCGCGCTCAAAATGTATTTGGCGCTGATATCATCATGAGTTTTGATGAATGCCCGCCTTTCTATGCTGATTACGAATATATGAAAGCATCGGTGGAACGAACCGTCAGATGGGCGAAAAGAGGAAAAGATGCGCACGAAAAACCGGATACCCAGGCGCTTTTCGGCATTGTCCAAGGCGGTCACTACAAAGACCTCAGGAAACAAAGCCTGGATAGCCTGATGGAAATTGGATTTCCAGGTTATTCGATCGGCGGCTTGTCAATTGGTGAAAAAAAAGATGACATGTACGAGATGCTCGAATATCTGAAAGGCATCATGCCCCACGACAAGCCCCGTTATCTGATGGGCGTGGGAGCTCCGGATGACATTCTAAAAGGGGTCGAGTGCGGTATCGACATGTTCGATTGCGTTCTACCTACCAGAATCGCCAGGCACGGAAGCGCCATGACATCGGAGGGAAAAGTCGTCATCAAAAACAAAACTTACGAGGAAGACATGGGCCCTCTGGATCCCGAATGCGACTGTAAGGTTTGCCAAAGCTACACCCGCAGTTATATTCGTCATCTTTTCAAAACCGACGAAATTTTGGGATTGCGGCTTGTTACCTATCACAACTTGTATTTTTTGAAAAAGTTGATGGCCGATATCAGAAAGGCGATCATGGAAGACCGGTTTGGCGATTTCAAAGATGAATTCATCAAACGATACTATCCAAAGACGGAAAACGTCTGAAGTAAATGCAAGGTAATGGCAAAACCCCGCAAAAATATGCGGACTTGATATTGAAAAAGCATTGATGACCACGTATAATAATTATTGTCACAGAGTATGTCGTTTTTTTGTCGACGTTTGCGACAGGATCAGGCGGCTTTGGATATGGAGGTAAAACATGTTCGATCTCAACGATAAATTCAATCAGAAACCGAATATCAAAGTGATTGGTGTCGGTGGTGGCGGCGGGTCCGCCATCAACCGGATGATCGAAAACGATGTCCAAGGCGTCGATTTTGTCGCCATGAACACCGATGCCCAGGTATTGAAACTTTCCAAAGCCGATATTCGCCTTCAACTCGGAAAAACACTGACAAGAGGTTTGGGCGCCGGAGCCAGTCCCGACATCGGACGTCAAGCCGCCATCGAGTCGGAAGACGAGATCAGGGATTTGTTGGCGGACACGGATATGGTTTTCATCACCGCTGGCATGGGAGGCGGCACCGGAACGGGCGCCGCGCCGGTTATCGCCAGGATTGCCAGGGAAATGGGTTGTCTCACGATCGGGATCGTGACAAAGCCGTTTGGCTTCGAAGGCCGTAAACGGATGAGCGTCGCCATCCAGGGCTTGGAAGAATTGAAACCTTATGTCGATACCCTTATCGTGATCCCCAACGATAAGTTGCTGTACATAGTTGAAAAGAACACCCCTTATTTGGATGCTTTCCGCGAAGCTGACAATGTTTTAAGACAAGGTGTCCAAGGCATTACCGAAATCATTGCCGTCCCCGGAGTCGTGAACGTTGATTTCGCCGATGTGAAAACAGTGATGAAGGACAAAGGAACCGCCCTGATGGGAATCGGCATCGCCGAAGGCGAAAACCGGGCTGTGGAAGCCGCAAGGGCCGCTATCAGAAGTCCGCTTTTGGAAACATCGATCAACGGAGCGACCGACGCCATCGTGAACATCACTTCCGGCTTCGATGCATCGCTTTACGAAATAAACGAAATCATCGAGGAAATTCAAAAATCTTCGACCACCGACATCAACGTGATTTACGGTTCCGCCATCAATTCCGATCTGCAGGATGAAATCATCGTCACCGTCATCGCCACCGGATTCTCCGAGGATCCCCTGTTCAAGGACACGCTTTTGGAGAAAGCGGAAGAAATCAAGAACGACGATATCCTTCCTGTCGAAGAAATCTTCCAGAAACAGAAACCGGGCAAAAAGGAAAAACAGAAGAAAAACCGTAATGTCCGCGAGCCGGAACCGCTTCCAAAAACAAAGGCGGATGAAGAGGAAGATATCCAGATTCCCTCCTGGTTGAAAGAAAGGTTCAAGAAATGACCAAAGGCTGGCTTGCCAGCCTTTTTCTTTGAGTTTCAGGTTGTATATGACCTGGAAAAATGATAAAATCTATAAGAAACGGAAAGGAGGTCCGGAAAATGGAAAACGAAGACAGAACGATCAACACAAAGGAAATAATAGATGTTTTGAAATCAAATGCGGAATTACTGGAAAAGCGCGAGAAACTCGATAATTATCACGACTATGATCTCGCGGTCGCAATGCTTGAAATGACAGAAGAAGAACGTTCGGATTTTTACCGGATCCTCGATTTTCCGTTACTTTCTGCCGTGTTTTCGGAACTTGATCCCCATGATGCGAAGGATGTGCTGGACAATGCTCCTGTAGCCGTGATGACTGCAGTGTTCAAAGGGATGCAGACTGACGATGTCGTTGATATCATCGATTGCATCGACGATTCCGACATGCGGATGGCCTACTTATCCGTGATTGACGCAAAAAAACGCATCGAAGTGAAAAAAATGCTTGAATACGACGATTCCCTCGTCGGTTCGATCATGAACAATAACTATCTCGAAATAAAAAGAACAGACACTGTCAAAATGGCAATCGCCACAATGGTTCAAAAAGCACCGGAAACCGAATTCATCAACAATATCTACGTCGTGGACAAAGGTATTTTGGTCGGTGTTTTGTCTCTCAAGGAGATCATATCCGCCGGAAACAAGCCCGACACCCTGATCGAGGACATTATGACCGTCAAAATCGTCAGCGTTACCCCCTGGCAGAAGACGGAAGACGCCATCGAGTTGATGAAAAACTATGACTTCTTTCTGTTACCGGTTGTAACTGGTGATTTCAAAATGCTGGGAATCATCGCTTTCGACGATATGTTCGAAGCTTTGAACAAAGAGTCAGACGAAGACTATTCGAAACTAGCCGGTCTTACCGACATCAATATCGACGAAGACCGCGAAACGGTCTGGACGACCGTCAAGAAACGCATGCCATGGCTGGCGATTTTGCTTTTCATCAATCTTGTGACAAGTTCGATCATTACCGGTTACGAAGACTTGCTTTCCCGGGTTTTGACCCTAGCAATCTTCATGCCCTTGATTTTAAATTTGGCCGGAAACACAGGCACTCAAAGTCTGGGTATCGTCATTAGGCTGTTTGCGACCAATCAGCTGGATGACAAAAAAGCCATTCGCAAGCACCTTATTAGGGAACTATTGATTGGGATTGCGAACGGCCTTGCCATGGGAATTCTTATTTTCGGCATTGTAATCGGAATGCGGATGCTAGAAGGCATGGCTTTTGTCGATGTTTTGCCCTTGGCCATCGTCATTTCCGTTTCCCTGTCGGCCTCGCTTGCCGTCGCCACATTAGCCGGATCCGTCGTGCCTCTCGTATTGAATCTTTTCAAGATCGACCCGGCCGTCGCATCAGGCCCTTTCATCACGACGGTAAACGACATCATATCGCTGTTAATCTATTTCGGCCTCGCCACCACCTTGTTGGCGAGATACTTTTAAGGGGGTAGGACGATGGACGAAAAAGAAGAAATCCGTTTGGAAGAAAAAGACTACATCGGTGAAATCGTCACCCTCATAAACGCGGAAACGGATTTTTCCGGTTTGCAGAAGCAACTTGAGGAATATCATCCGTTCGACATTTCTCAGGCATTGCTGGAAATAGATTCCGAAAGGCGCCGAAATGTCTTTTTGCATTTTACCTATCCTTTCGGCGCTGCCATTGTCGAGCATTTCGATTCGGAGGATGCGATCGTTTTACTAAAACAATTGCCCTTGGAAACAGCGGTAAGAATCGTCGACAACATGGAAACGGACGATGCCGTCGACCTTTTGCAGAACCTGGAACCCAAGGACGAGGACATTGATATCATCAGTCTGTTGTCCCCGAAAAAACGGGCGGAACTGAATAAACTACTTGTTTACGAAGAAGACGAAATCGGCTCCGCCATGTCCGGAAGCTTCATCCGCCTGTTTGCGAACATGACGGTGAAAGAAGCAATGCGAAAGGTCGTGTCGATAGCCGGAGACACCGATTACATCTCGATCCTTTATGTCTTGGAAAACAATTTTCTCGTCGGATATATCCGACTGAAAAGCCTGATCATCGCAAGAGCGGAGGAAAGGATCAGCGATATCATGGAAACGCGCTTCATCACCGCGCGTCCAACCGACGACAAGGAAGAGGTTTCCAACCTCATGCAGACATACGGGGAATCGTCTATGCCGATCACGGACATAGACATGCATCTGGTCGGAATCGTTACCCATGACGATTTGATGGATATCGTTTCCGAAGCGAAATCGGACGATTATGCCAAACTGGCCGGCTTAACCGACGGCGACATCGACCTGGGAAGGGATTCGTTCTCAAGAGCCGTGAAACAGAGACTTCCCTGGCTGTCGATCGTGCTTTTCCTCAGTTTGTTAACATCGTTGATTTTCTCTTTCTTCGAAGAAGCGCTTAATACAAGTATCGTCCTGGCCGCCAGACTGGCTGTCTATTTGCCCTTGATCCTGGATATGTCCGGAAACACCGGTACCCAGAGTCTGGCTGTCATGATCAGATATCTGAATTCGCCCGAACGGGACACATCGAAAAAAGTGATGGGTAAATATCTGCTTAGGGAGATTGGAACCGGGATCATCGAAGGATTGGTGATCGGCGTGCTTGTTTTCGGCCTAGTCATCGTCACCAATCTGGTTTCCCGAGGAAAGGCTTTCGATGCGGTCTCGCTTTCGACCGCCGTTGTCACCGCATTTTCGGTTTTTGTGGCGCTCCTGGCATCAACATTGCTTGGCGCTCTGATTCCCCTTGGAATGGACAAGGTCAAAATAGACCCGGCCGTCGCATCAGGCCCCTTCATCACGACCGTGAGCGACATCATCACCCTATCGATCTATTATTCAATCAGCCTGGCGATATTATTGCCGATATACCAGGCATTGTAAAAATTACAGGAAACGAGTTGAAAAGATGAAAATACTACTTACAAACGACGACGGATACGATGCCAAAGGCATCCGGATTCTTTATGAAAAACTAAGAAAATACGGCGACGTCACTCTGGTGGCCCCGGCAAAGCACATGAGCGGAGCCTCGGTTTCCCGGATTTTCTGGAATGAAGCCATTGTCACGAAATACAAAGACGACATTTACAGCGTGGAAGGAACCCCGGCCGATGCCGTGGCTTTTGCCATCCATGGATTGAAGCTGAATCCCGATCTAGTCGTATCAGGAATAAACGACGGATTCAATATCGGAACCGACACAATCTATTCCGGTACCGTCGGCGCCTGTATGGAAGCTTTGAGAGACGGATACAAATGCATTGCCTTTTCTACCGATTTTGGGTATTATAGCCCCGTGGAAGCCGAAACGGAAGCGGCGATGGATTTTATTCTGGCTCACGATCTTGTTTCGAGCGACTATATTCTCAATGTCAATTTCGTTTCCAAGCGTTTCGACAAATCAAACGGCATAAAGATCACCGATGTCGGTTACTACCCGTTCGAGTACACTTACGAGAAAACCGAAAACGGTCATTACAGAACCCGCCGGCATCACTTAGTCAACGAGTTTGTCGAAGGAACCGACTACCATGCCGTCCATAATGGCTACATATCGATTACTCCTCTCAAGTTCGGTTTCCAGACCGACAAGGGACTGGAAGAGTTGAAAAGGAAAGTGGCTCAATATGAGTGACAAGAAACAAAAGCGTAATTTTTGGATCTCTTTTTCGCTTTATATGGCAAATGTCATCGCCGGGGTCGTGTTGATCGTCATCTATAAGGCGAACATTTCCCATGTGATCACGATTTCGATTTATCTCGTCATTCTGTCCGCCTTTTTTTCATATTACATCCGCAAGAAAAACTGAGGTGATTACGATGCCTGATAGCATCCGGGAAAACGCCATCCGACTTTTGGAAGAAACCAAGGGTAAAACGATCGTGGCTGCCACGAAATATGTGGGATTGGCCGAAATTCGCGAACTTTATGAAGCCGGGATTAACAATGTCGGGGAAAACAGAGTCAACGATTTTCTGGCCAAAAAGGAAGCTTTATCCGATATAAAGCTCGTTTGGCACTTTATCGGCAGTCTGCAAACGAACAAAGTGGCAAAAATGATCAACGAGATCGATTGCCTTCATTCGCTCGACCGTCTGAGTCTCGCCGAGGAAATTCAGAAGCGACGGATAGAGGTATTGCCATGTTTCATCGAAGTCCATATATCACCGGAAGAATCAAAGTCCGGCGTCAGACCAAAAGATCTGCGTGATTTTTGTGAAAAAGTCGCAAAGTATGATAAAATAAAAGTGATCGGACTCATGGGAATGGCTCCCCTTACCGACGACACAGGGAAAATCAGGAACAGTTTCGCCCTGCTTGCTAGGTTACGGGACGACTTGCGTTCTAAGAAAATCCCGGGTGTTGACTGCAATTACCTTTCCATGGGGATGTCCGACGATTACAGGATCGCCATGTCAGAGGGGGCAACTCATCTGCGGCTCGGAAGGATCCTTTACAGAAACGGGGAATGAAAATGGGAATGTTAGGAAAAAAAGAGAAAATCGTGGCCACTGACATCAGTTTCGAAGACTTGAAGTTTTACCGTGTCCAGGATACCTCCGGCATCTATGAATACGCCGAAATGATTATGCACCGGTTACCGGTCGTCCTCAATTTTTCCGACTGTCTGATAACCGAAGCCAACGAAGTACTGATGTTCTTAACCGGAGTACTATACGCCTGTGACGGCGAAATCGTTAAAATCCAAGACAAAATCTATCTGATGGCGCAAAAAACAGACCTGAAAGGGCCGACTTTGCAAAAGTTCATCCACGATTATACGAAGAAGTGAGTTTATGCCGGAAATACTTTATTACATCCTGACAATCCTATATTCCATATTGCAAGTTTATTTCGTCGTCATGATTGTAACGATCATTTTGAGTTGGACAAGCGTGCGAAATACGCGGACATACCAGGTCCTCGACAGAATATCATCGCTTTATCTCGGATATTTCCGCAATTGGCTCACAATCGGAATGTTCGATTTCACTCCGATGATCGGCCTCATCGTCTATCAGATCATCCTCGGAATAATCGCAAGAGCGTTATAGGAAGATTTTACTTGAAAAACATCATACATTGGATTATAATTTATTCAAATGAAAGCAATGAGCGAGACAATGCCTTACGGTCGGAAAAAAAAGAGACCCTGTGGTCGGTGCGAACAGGGATGATCCTCCGGTATGGATATCACTCGCGAGCGGAAGACTGAAAAAAGTAAGTTTTCCCGCCGGTCTGCGTTAAAGACGACAAGCGCCAGGAATTCCTGGAACTAAGGTGGTACCGCGGTCAAGACCGTCCTCAGAGAGGAAGGTCTTTTTTATTTATTCAGGAGGTTTTTAGAATGGACAATAACAAAAACAATTACAAAGACACGCTTCTGATGCCTAATACCGATTTCCCCATGCGGGGGAATCTCGGACAAAGGGAACCGGAGATCCAAGCGAAATGGGACGATTTGGACCTTTACAGAAAAGTCATGAAGAAAAACGAAGGTCGTCCTTTGTATGTACTTCACGACGGTCCTCCTTACGCCAACGGATCGATCCATGCCGGCACGGCAATGAACAAGATCTTGAAAGATTTTGTCATCCGCTACCGGAACATGGCAGGATATAAGGCGCCCTATCTGCCCGGATGGGATACCCATGGTCTGCCAATCGAAAATGCCTTGTCGAAAGACCGGAAAGTCGACCGTAAATCGGTCGAAGTGGTCGCATTCAGAAAACTTTGTGCCGAATATGCCAAAGAACAGGTCGACATTCAACGCCGGCAGTTCAAACGTCTGGGTGTGTTGGGCGAATGGGAAAATCCCTATGTCACCATGGACAAACGTTTCGAAGCCGCCCAGATCAGACTCTTCGGCCAAATGGTTGAAAAAGGATTGATCTATAAAGGCCTGAAGCCAGTCTATTGGTCGCCTTCCAGCGAGTCCGCCCTAGCTGAAGCGGAAATCGAATACCACGATGTTAAGTCCCCTTCCATTTATGTGTCGATGCCGGTTGTGGACGGGAAAGGAATTTTGCCTGACGACGCTTTGATGCTGGTATGGACGACGACTCCCTGGACGATTCCCGCCAATCTGGCGATTTGCGCCGGTCCTGATATCGAATATGCTCTTTTCACAACCGATAACAAAAAGAAATACGTAGCCGCAAAGAACTTGGTAGAACAGTTGAAAGGCATACTCGGTTGGGAAAAAACAGAAATTCTGCATGAATACATTGGATCAGAACTCGAAGGAATCACATACAAACATCCGCTTTATGACCGCGTGTCCCCGGTCATCTTGGGCGATCATGTGACGATCGAGGATGGAACCGGCCTTGTCCATACCGCTCCCGGTCATGGCGAGGATGACTTCTTGGTCGGGCAGAAATACAATCTTGAAGCCTATTGTCCCGTCGATTCGCTCGGACGCATGACAAAAGAAGCCGGCAAACGGTTCGAAGGACTGTTCGTAGATGATTGCAACCCCGAAGTGATAAAAGCTCTTGACGAAGCCGGAAGCTTGTTAAAATCAGTCGAAATCGTCCATAGTTATCCGCATGACTGGCGGACCAAGAAACCGGTTATTTTCCGAGCGACTCCGCAATGGTTCGCTTCGATCGACATTCTCAAACAGGATATCCTGGATGCCATCAAAAAAATAAAATGGTATCCTTCATGGGGCGACGTGAGACTGTCCAACATGATTAAAGACAGAGGCAGTTGGTGTATTTCCCGCCAGCGGGCCTGGGGAGTTCCGATTCCGGCGTTTTATACCGAAAAAGGGAATCCGATCCTTAACAAGACAATCATCGAACATGTCGCCACGATCTTCGAAAAGGAAGGCTCCGATGCCTGGTTCACAATGAGTGCCAAGGAACTATTGCCGGAAGGATATGTTAATGAAGAATCGCCAAACGGCATATTCCGGAAAGAAACCGACATCATGGATGTCTGGTTCGATTCCGGATCCAGCCATCATGGTGCCATGATCGAAAGAGGATTTCCGTATCCGGCCGATCTTTATTTCGAAGGTTCCGACCAATATCGCGGTTGGTTCAATTCAAGTCTCATCACGGGTATCGCCACTGAAGGCAAGAGCCCATACAAAACCCTGGTGTCCCATGGCTTCGTGTTGGACGGCGAAGGACGTAAAATGTCTAAGTCGCTTGGCAATACCGTTGATCCGAACAAAATCTGCAACACGATGGGAGCCGATATCTATCGTCTTTGGGTATCCAGCGTCGACTACCAGGCGGATGTCAGATTGTCTGACGATCTTTTGAAACAAGTTTCCGAATCTTACCGCAAAATCAGAAACACGCTCAAATTTCTTTTGGGGAACCTGTTTGATTATGATGAAACCAAAAACAAAGTTCCCTATGGACAATTGGAAGAGATAGACAAATACATAATTCTGAAGACAGACGGTCTCATGAAGGAAGTATTGGCATCTTACGACGATTTCCGCTTCGATGATGTCTACCGGCTCGTAAACAACTATGTCGTTTTTCTGTCCGCATTCTATCTTGATTTCTCCAAGGATGTTCTATATATTGAAAAAGCCGATGACCTAAGACGCCGCCAGATCCAGACCGTCATCTATCACGCGACAGACAGTCTGCTTCGCATCATGACCCCGATAATTCCGCATACCGCATCGGAAGCTTATGATCTGATCCCCCACCGCGAAAAGGAAGATGTCTACCTGACGGATATATCAATGCCGGAAGAATATCCGGACGCCGTGGAGATCATAGATAAATATGATCGTTTCATGGAAATGCGCGAAATCGTCCTTAAAGCGTTGGAACTGGCAAGAAACAATAAAGTGATCGGGAAAAGCATGGCCGCTCGCGTCGTTTTGTACCCTAACGAAGAATATCAGAACCTGATCGACAACTTGCAATGCAATCTCCAACTGGTCTTCATTGTTTCCAAGCTGGAAATCAAGTCCGAAGGAAAAGGATCATACGACGAAAACGGTCTTTCGGTCGATGTCTTTCCCTGTGAAGGAGTCGTCTGCGACCGTTGTTGGATGACTGTTCCAGATACCGATGAAAACGGGCTTTGCCCGCGTTGTCACGACGTGCTTTTAAAATAACAAAGAATAAGAGAAAGCCGGCAATCCGCTTGTCGGCTTTTCCTTTTGCTTTGATTGACTTTTATGTCATATTAAAGTATACTATTATAGCATTAACAAACATCATATAACCTTGATTTAACGGCGTTTGTATACAGAAGGAGACATGTTTTATGAAGATAAACAAATTGATAGATCATACATACCTGAAAGCATTCGGAACCGTCAAGGAAATCGAAACTCTGGTGGCCGAAGCCATCAAGTACGATTTCAAAAGCGTTTGCGTAAATCCTTGCCATGTAAAGTATTGCAAGGAACAGCTTTTAAACACCGATGTGCTGGTATGTACGGTGATCGGATTCCCTCTAGGAGCCAATACTACGGAAACCAAAGTTTTCGAAACCCTGGACGCGATTAGAAACGGAGCCGACGAGATCGACATGGTCATGAATATCGGAGCGTTCAAGGAAGGAAACGACGAATACGTCAAACAGGAAATCGAAGATGTCGTCAAGGCTTCTCTCGGCCGCACCGTCAAGGTGATTATCGAAACATGTTATCTTACGGAAGAAGAGGTTATCAGGGCAAGCGAACTGGTCGGCAAAACAGAAGCCGCATTCGTCAAGACGTCAACCGGATTCGGACCCACCGGAGCTACGATGGAAAATGTCAAATTGATGAAGGATAATTGTAACGGCAAGGAAGTCAAAGCCGCCGGCGGCGTTCGTACCAAGGAAGATTTAGAGAAAATGTTGGAGGCGGGAGCCACCAGAATCGGGACGTCGAACGGCGTTGCCTTGGTCAAGGGTGAAACCGGGAGCGGCTACTGATGGAAGATGGCCGTCAAAAAGCACTGATGGATTCCGCCATTAAACTGGCCTCCCCCATCAAATATACGATGAATATCACCAACACCGTGCTTTTCGCCGTCATTTTGTATGTCATGGACCGGATTTTTGAATTCGGAATCGATATCTATACCATTCTGATTTTTTTCGGTCTCTTGCTCATTTATATGTTCGCCCGCGATCTGATGATGAATTTTCAAGCCAAAAAAAAGGTCTTTTCCCAATATCAGTTCCTGCTTAAAAACAAACCGGGAATGGAATTGTATGTGCCAGTTCTTGGCCAAAGCGGTCTTTCCTTATTCGTCCGCAAAGCCGGCCTTTATTTATTGAACGGCGAAGTCTTCCTCGAGATATTCCCGTCTCAGAAGGTCAAAGAAACAGAAACCAGGAACAAGACCGCCGTCGCTGGACGGGAGTTCGTCATTCACCGGATCGAAAAAGACCAGAAACAGCAATATTATCATGTAAAATCATCGGTAAGCGGAATGTATTACGATCTCTTGATACCGCTTGACGAAGAGTTCGTCTCCCTTTTGCAGACGCTGATTCAGATACCCGAACCTGAAAAGGAAGTGTCATAATGCCAACACCGCATATTGAAGCAAGATTGCAGGATATCGCCAGGACGGTTTTGATGCCCGGAGATCCCTTGCGCGCCAAATTCATCGCCGATAAGTTTCTGAGTGACGTCAGAATAGTAAATGGCGTCAGGAACATGCTCGGATTCACGGGCAAATACAACGGCAAGGAAATCACAGTGATGGGTTCAGGAATGGGAATGCCTTCGATCGGAATCTATTCCTATGAACTGTTCAAATTCTACAATGTCGAACGGATCATCCGCATCGGATCGGCAGGAGCCTATTCGCCGAAACTTAAACTGTTCGATACGCTTCTTGTGACCGAAGCATGGAGCGATTCCAACTTTGCCAATGCCCAAAACGGATACAAAAAGCATATTTTGAAATCATCGCCTGAACTTAATCTAAAATTGATCGAAAACGCGAACCGGCTGGGAATATCCCTGGCTCAGGGAAGAATCCATTCAAGCGACGTGTTCTACCGCGAAAATCCCGATATCTATCTTGATTTCGTAAACAAACACAAATGTCTGGCCGTGGAGATGGAAGCATTCGCTCTTTTCCATGTGGCCACCGTTCTCGACAAACAGGCGGCCTGCCTTCTGACAATCTCGGATTCGTTCGTGACCAAACAGGAAACGACGGCAGGCGAACGCGAAACCGCTTTTACCAACATGATGAAGGTTGCCCTGGAGTTGGAATGAAAAGCATGGATGTTTATCGCCGATAAACATCCATTGTTCTATAAGGAGACATCGATGTTCAAAATTGCAACAAACCCGGGACAGACCCGCATAAGAGACATACATACCGATAAGTTCAAAGGTGTCCAGATATCGCTTTGTTTTATCGGCGATTTCAAAGAAAACAATCTGAACGAAAGAGCACTTTTACCGGAAATACTCACTGGCGGAAACAAAAGACTTAAAGACAGGACAATGATTCAGCGCGAACTCGGAAGCCTGTACGGAGCTGAAATCGTCACATCCACAAGAAAAATCGGATTTCAGAGCGTGATCTCTTTCGATTTGATTTTTCCTTCCGAGAAGCATCTTCCCGGTAATCCGGTGATTTTTCCTCAGGCGTTGTCGCTTCTAAAAGAACTTGTTTTTCAACCGGATTTCGGAGGATGCGATTATTTCAAAGACCTTTTCAAACTGGAAAAACGCTTATTAAGGGAATCGCTTGAAAATGATTACCACGACCGGTTTCTCTATGGCTACGATTGTTTCCGCAAACGGATGTTTCCCAAGGAATTATTCCGGTTTTCCGCACGTGGAGAATTGGAAACGATCGACAATCTGACTGGGGAAAGCCTTGTCAAAGCATATCATGATATGATCGATAATGACCGGATAATGATTTATTCGATAGGCGATTTTGATCGGAAATACCTGAATATTCTCGAAGATCTTGAAAAGTACGGCAATAATGATTCGTTATTACGTCCGATAGACGACGAAGGAACATTACCCGATATTCCTACCGAATCGGAAGATTTGGCCGATGTCCATCAGTCAAGAATCTACATGGGTTACCGGACAAAAATCGTTCCGGGGCATCCCCTTTACCATGCGCTTATCGTCGCTAACGTGCTTTTGGGGGATTCCGACCAATCGTCTTTGTTCTTGGAACTCAGGGAAAAACGTCATCTTGGTTACGATGTGTTTTCCAATTATATCGGAGACAAAGGCGTTCTTTTTGTCTTCGCTGCCATCGAGCCGGGAAAAGAAATCGAAGCCAAGGAACTGGCAAAAAGGATTGTTTCCGGAATGAAAGACCGGGAAATCAGTGAAAAGGACCTGGAAATGGCCAAGGAAGTCATCGTGAAAAGAATTCATCAGGCAGCCGATTCTCCAAGTTCGACAGTCAACCGGATCTTTTTTTACGATCTGTTCTATAACAAAGAATACGATATGCAATCGTCGATCGAAGACATCAGACGGGTGTCGAAGGAAGATGTCCGTCAAGCATATTCATCCCTTTTTCTCGATACAGTCTATGTGAACAAGAGGAGGGGAATATTATGACGATTAACAACGCCACGTGGTTATCCGGGGAAAAAATGCTTGACATTAGGCTAACAAACGGACTTAGAGTTGTAGTTTTGCCAAAAAAAGGTTTTTTCCGCAAAGCCGTCACTTTAATAATTCCCTTTGGATCGGAAGATGAAAACATCGAATGCCAAGACGAGAAAATGAGTTTTCCCGCCGGATCGGCGCACCTTCTTGAGCACCTCTTATTCGAAAGCCAAGATGGCTTTTACACACGGAAGTTCACCGAAATCGGTTCTACGGCCAACGCTTATACGACCAACAACCGGACGGCCATTTATTTTTCAACCGTCGGGGCTATCGACGAACCTCTGAAATTGCTTTTCGAAATGCTTGAGAACGTTGATTTCCGAAAAGATGCGATAAACAAAGAAAAGAAAATTGTCAGCGAAGAAATCTCCCTTTACGACGACGATGTCGAGCAGTCGCTATATTTTGATCTGATGCGTTCCCTATACCGATCAAACCCGGTTAAAAACGACATTGCCGGATCAAAGGAAAGCCTACGGACGATTTCCGCAGGCACTCTGGAAAAGGCATTTTCATGCTTTTATCGTTATCAAAACATGATATTGGTGATAGCGGGAGACGTTGATAAGGAAGCAATCATTACGCTCCTCGAAAATTTGGCATCAGACAATGTCTTGGTAAATGACCATTTCAAAAGAATTCGGAAAATCGATCCTGAAGGCCTTGCCAGGGAATATTATACGGAGAAACGCGATCTACGCAACAGTATCGTGATGATGGGGATCAAACTGGAGAATTCAGTCTTAAGGACACCGATGGAAGCTGCCCTAGAAGAAATAAAAGGTTATCTGTTTTTGGAGAATTATATGGGCAAGATGAGCGGCAGGGAACTGGAATTGCAGAAGCAAGGTCTGGTGAACGACACTTTCGACTTTTCACTTTCCGTCACAACTAATTACGGACACATTATCTTGTATAGCGAAACCAAAAAACCGGAAGAAACAATGGAAGCTTTTCGAAATCTGTTTGCATTGACAAGGGAACACATTGTCAAACCGGATGATTTGGAAAGACAGAAAAGAAAAATGATCGGCGATTTCGTACTTGCCTTCGACTCGGTTTCCCGATCATGTTCTCTTCTAAGCGAATATCTTGCCAGGGGAGCGGATATATTTGTGATCATGGATGCCATCAACCGGATGACTCCGAAGGATTTACAGGAAACAGGAAACAAATACGCCCTGATGCCGCAGGCTTTCGTCCATTACGGCGTCCGCTAGGATGAAGGGAAAATATATATGAACGAATGCAAGGTATATCTGAATAAGGGAGAGGATGAACGGATCCGTCGTGGCCATGTCTGGGTTTACAGTAATGAAGTAAACCGGATAACGGGACCGATCGAATCCGGCAACCTGTCGGATGTCTACACTTTTTCTGGGGATTATCTCGGACAAGGTTTTTTGAACACGGCTTCAAAGATTTTCGTAAGGATTTTATCAAGAAATCCCGATGATGTAATCGACAACGTTTTTTTTAGAAAAAGACTGGAAGCAGCGAAAACACATCGGGAGGATGCCGGATTAACCGACACATACCGGGCATGCTTCGGAGAAGCGGACGGGATTCCGGGATTGATCGTCGACAAGTATTCGGATTATCTATCCGTCCAGTTTCTGACGCTTGGCACCGATAAGAGAAAAGCCGATTTTGTTCAACTATTGAATGATATATACAATCCAAAGGGCATCTATGAAAGAAGCGATGTCAAGGCTCGTGAAAAAGAAGGATTGGAACAAATTAAGAACTTGTTATTGGGAGTTGTGCCCGACCGTGTTATGATAAAAGAAGGAAACATCAAATTATACGTCGATATAAAAAACGGGCAGAAGACCGGAACTTATCTCGACCAAAGAAACAATCATCTGTCGATCATTCCGTTTGTTAAAGACAAATCAGTACTCGACTGTTTCTCGCATGACGGCAATTTTGCTTTGCAGGCGAAATTGGCAGGCGCTTGCCGCGCCACCGCCGTCGACATTTCCCAGGATGCCTGTCAGAGAATCTCGGAAAACGCCAAGCTTAACAATCTCGACATCGATATTGTGAAATCAGATGTGTTCGAATATCTTCGCATGGCCAACAGGCAGAAAGCGAAATATGATGTCATCATCCTGGATCCCCCGGCTTTTGCCAAGAAAAAAAGCGATGTGGAACAGGCAAGCAAGGGATACAAGGAAATCAACATGCAGGCCATGGATCTTTTAAACGACGGCGGGTATCTCGTGACCTCGTCATGTTCTCATTATCTGGAGCTTAACCATTTTCTGGATATTCTGGCCGAAGCCGCCGCCGACAGAAAGAAAAACGTCCAAATGGTAAAACTGTCGCTGCAAAACAGCGATCACCCCGTCTTGCTTGGCAGCGATGAGACCATGTACCTTAAATTCCTGATTCTCCGGATTCTGTCATACTGAGAAAGGAGCACAAGATGATCATCCGTTCGATCGAACTAGCCGCCACCGCGGCCCTCAAAAAACAGTATCCCGACGGCGATCTGCCGGAAATTCTCTTCGCAGGCAGGAGCAATGTCGGAAAATCCTCTTTCATCAATTCCTTGTTGAACAACAGGCATATGGCCAGGGTGTCGCAGACACCGGGAAAAACAAGGCTTGTGAATTTTTTTCTCATAAACAAAGAATTCCATCTCGTGGATTTGCCGGGATACGGCTTTGCCCTTGGAAGCCGGGAAGATGTCGAAACGTTCCGCCAACGGGTAGCTGATTATCTGAATTCAAAACGCAATGTCGTCTTGGCCCTTTTTCTTCTGGATATCCGCCACAAGCCATCCAAGGACGATATCGTCATGCGCGATTTTTTCAATGCCAAGGGATTGCCGGTTTGTTATGTTTTGACCAAATCTGATAAACTGTCGAACAATGAACGGTCGAAATCATTGAAGCTGATCAAGGAAACAATCGGCGACGTCAATGGGACCTATGTTCCGTTTTCCGCCAAAACCGGGGAAAACAAAGAACTTATATGGAATATCATCGAAAAGAGCATTGCTAAAGAGGTGGGATTGAATGACTGAAAACCTATTTGACAAAATGGCGTCAGAATACGATCAGATGGTCCAGGAAGCCGACCGGGAAAATCAATTTCCGTTCGCCGGATACAACGAACTTATGAACGTGATAGCCGGAATCATTTCAGACGAGACTCAACTAGCCAAAGCGAAGATCCTGGATTTAGGCGTCGGTACCGGAACATTATATCAGAAACTGCCGCCGGAAAAATATGCTCTTTATGCAATGGACAGTTCCGAAAAAATGCTTGACATCGCCCGCTTGAGACTACCGGACGCCAACTTGGCTCAAGCCGATTTCTGTTTGGGGCTTCCCGATGATTTCAACAAGGAAAAATACGATTTCATCGTCGCGACATACGCTTTCCATCATTTAGACATCGAACACTTCGTCGATATGGTGGAATACCTCATTCCCCATCTGCTTCCATACGGGAAGATTCTGATCGGGGACATCATGTTCACTAACTTTCGGGAAAAGGAACAGTGCCACCAGAAATGCGCCGAATTATGGGACGAAACTGAGCACTACCATGTATTTTCCCAACTGATCGAAGTGATGGACGGAAGCCTTGCGCTAAGCTTCATGAAAATATCTTACTGCGCCGGCGTAATGATCGTCGACAATTATGGCGAATCCGCTTTACAAATCGACGATTATCTGATAAAATACAATTCAAATACAGTGAAGTGGAAGAGTAGCCAATCCGGGAAAAAAGCGAGCGGACGCAGGGTGCAAGTCAGCCAGAAGGAAAGGTGAAGGTCGCCACGGAGTTGTCGGGGTGAATATATAGTAATCCCGGACGTTTCCCGCGTTAAGGGCTTAAGAGCCGGAATTTTCCGGAACAAAGGTGGTACCGCGATATAACAGATCGTCCTTTTCACAAGGACGATTTTCTTTTGCAAAGGAGAAACGACAATGGACAACTACATCAAATATCTGAGAAACATGGTCGGCGACAACAAAGTCATACTCTGCGCTTGTTCCGTCGTCATTGTAAACGAGAAAAACGAAGTGCTTCTGGAAAAAAGATCCGACAATCATCTCTGGGGTCTTCCCGGAGGATTGATGGAACTCGAGGAATCGATTGAGGAATGCGCAATTCGCGAAGTCTACGAGGAAACATTCCTCAAGATCAGACTCACCCGTTTTCTGGGTATATTTAACAATCCCATGATGCGCTGGCGGGAACATGACGAAGCAAGGGTCATAGCCTTCGCCTTCGCTGCCAAAATCGTCGGGGGAAGCCTGCGGGTAAACGACCACGAATCGCTTGAAATGCAATACTTTTCCAAAGATAAGTTGCCAAGGATCCATTCTGTCGACAACTACGAAACGATAAACGCTTACTATGCGGGCAAGGAAGCCCTGGTGGAAGGGAAGGAATACCATGAATGACATGAATCAGAAATACGACCATCTGGAAGTGGAAAAGGGAAAATACGCCTTCTGGTTGGCTAATCACTTCTTCGAGGCCGGCAATACGAACAAGCCGCCTTTTTGTATCGTGATTCCGCCGCCCAACGTCACCGGGAAACTCCATCTGGGACACACTTTCGAAAATACGCTTCAGGATATCATCATCCGCAGAAAACGGATGCAGGGATACGACGCCCTTTACCTACCCGGCATGGACCATGCCGGTATCGCCACTCAGGCTAAGGTCGACCAAAAGTTGAAAATGGAAGGAATAAGCCGTTTTGACATCGGAAGGGAAGAATATCTCAAGGTTGCTTGGAAATGGAAAGAAGAATACGCCGGATACATCAGAAAGCAGTGGGAGAGCATGGGACTCTCGCTCGACTATTCGCGCGAAAGGTTCACAATCGACAAAGGACTGTCCGAAGCTGTCGAAAAAGTGTTTGTGACCCTTTACGAACAGGGATACATCTATCGCGGCGTCCGGATCATAAACTGGGATGTCGAGGCCAAAACAGCACTTTCCGATATCGAGATCGAACATAAGGAAATCCAAGGGAATCTGTATTATTACACATACAAGTTTTCCGATTCCGACGGCGGACTGACGGTCGCGACAACCCGTCCCGAGACAATGTTCGCCGACACGGCCCTGATGGTACATCCGGAAGACGAGAGATTCCGGCAATATATCGGAAGAGAAGTTTATATTCCTCTGACAAACACCAAAATCAAAGTCATCTCCGATATGCTTGTCGACCGTGAATTCGGAACCGGTATCGTCAAAGTCACTCCGGCCCACGATCCCAATGATTTTTTGGTGGGACAAAGGCATAATCTGCCGATGCCCTTATGCATGAACGAGGACGGTTCCATGAACAGCCTGGCTGGACCTTATGAAGGCATGGACCGGTTCCAATGCCGTAAGGAAGTTGTCAAAGAACTGGAAAAACAAGGCTTGATGCAAAAGATCGAACCGATCATCCATAACGTCGGACACAGCGAGAGAACTGGCATCATCATCGAACCACGGCTGTCGAAGCAGTGGTTTGTGGCCATGAAGGATCTCGCCGACAAGGCGCTTGAAAACAGCGAAGTCGCTTTCGTTCCCGAGCGTTTCCAGAAAATATTCGAACATTGGATGGAAGACATCCAGGATTGGTGCATCTCCCGCCAGCTTTGGTGGGGACACCGGATCCCGGTTTGGTATAAGGATGACGAAATCTATTGCGGGCATGAATCCCCCGGCGAAGGCTGGAGACAGGACGAGGATGTCCTCGATACCTGGTTTTCCTCTGCCCTGTGGCCGTTTTCAACATTGGGATGGCCGCATGAAACCGCAGATTTCAAACGTTATTATCCGAACAGTGTCATGGTTACCGGCTACGACATCATCTTTTTCTGGGTCGCCCGCATGATCTTCCAGGGAATCCATTTTACCAAACAGTCTCCCTTTAAAGAATGCGTTATCCACGGCTTGGTTCGCGACAGCGAAGGAAAGAAGATGTCCAAATCATCCAATAACGGCGTCGATCCCCAGGATGTTGTCAGGGAATACGGGGCCGACAGCCTTCGTTATTTCATTTCGACAAACTCCGCGCCCGGATTCGATTTGCGTTATGAGACGGAAAAAGTCGAATCGAGCTGGAATTTCATCAACAAGCTCTGGAATATCAGCCGTTATGTCATCATGACTACCGACGGCATGAAAAAAGAAGATATCGTCGTCAAAAGCGATTCGCTCGGATTTGCCGAAAAATGGATTCTCGAACGTCTGGCGGAAACAATAAAAGAAGCCGACCGCCAATTCGACCGGTTCGACTTCGGCGAAGCCGCCAAGGCAATCTACAATTTTACCTGGAACGATTTCGCCGCATGGTATCTTGAAATGAGCAAACTGAACCAGGACTCCGCCACGACTAAATCCGTCCTTCTTTACGTTCTTGATGCGATTATCAAACTGTTGCATCCGTTCATGCCTTTCGTGACGGAAGATATCTATCAGCGGATACCGCACGACATTTTATCAATAACGATCGCCAAATGGCCGACAGCGGAATACAGTTATCCGGAAACATCCGGAAAGGAATACTTTTTCGAGCTGATCAGAAAGGTTCGTCAGATCAGGAACGAATACAATGTTCCCTATACTAAGAAAATCGCCATAAATATCGAATGCGATCCGGAAGTGAGGACATTCACCCAAGAAAACAGTCAATACATCGAAAGATTTCTCAATCCGGAAAAAATCGTATTTACCCAAAAAGCAGAAAACCACAAACGGGCCATCATGATAAGCATGCCGGAACTCATTGCTTTTATCCCGCTCGGAAGTCTGGTCGACATTGATGCGGAAATCAGTCGACTAAACAAGGAAACCGACCGACTTCAAAAAGAAATCGACCGGAGTAACGCAATGCTAACGAACGAATCGTTCCTGGCAAAGGCTCCGGAAGCCAAAATCGCCCAGGAAAAGGAAAAGCATGAGAATTATCGCAAACAACTGGCTGAAACCAAAGCCAGGTTGCAGGAGCTGACCGAATAGGAAATGTTCAATAATTTTACCGAGGCCAGGGAATGGATCGAGACGCAGAAACGTTTCGGGGAAAAACTCGATCTATCCAAGATGCGCCTAGCCTGCGCCAAATTGAATCACCCGGAAAATTCCTTCCGATCCGTCCATGTGGCCGGAACCAACGGAAAGGGTTCGACGGTCAATTACATCAAGAACATCCTGGATGATGCCGGTTTCAAGGTTGGAGTCTATACTTCCCCCTTTGTCCTGAAATTCAATGAAAGGATCGGCATCGGACAGGAATTCATATCGGACGAGGACGTAGTAAAATACGCCTCTTTCCTGCGTAATTTCCGCGACCGTCTCTTGACAGAAGACAACGAAGCCCTGACTTTTTTCGAGATCATTACCTTGATGGCATTCATGTATTTTCGTGACCAAAAAGTTGATTTTGCCGTCATCGAAGTCGGACTCGGCGGCACGCTTGACGCGACGAACGTCATCACTCCGGAAGTCAGTTGCATCACCAACATCTCGTATGACCACATGAAACAATTGGGAAACACCCTGGAAAGCATCGCACTTAACAAACTTGGAATCGTGAAAGATGGTATTCCTCTTGTCACCTCGATCGAAAACAAGAGTCTGTTCCCCTTGTTTTCCGAGGTGGTCGCAAAAAATAATACCAGGATGAAAATCGTCGATCTGTCCCTGATTTCCAATGTGAAAATCGGCGAAGAAACGACATTTATGTACAGAACGGAAGAATACCGTCTGAAAATGGCGGGAATGCACCAGGTTAAAAACGCCGTACTGGCAATCGAAGCAATCCGTATTTTGAGGCTCAAAGACAATCTGACGATAACAGAAGACAATATCAGAAACGGTCTTGCCGTGACTTCGTGGCCCGGCCGGTTCGAGATATTCGAGCATCAGATTGTTTTGGACGGAGCCCATAACATCGGTGCCGTGCTGTCGCTCAAAAAAGCTTTAGCAGATATTTTTCCCGATAGATATATCATCTGCCTTTTCTGCATGATGAAAGACAAGGAGCACGAGAAAGTGATCCAGGAACTCGACAATGTGGTCGATGAATTTCATTTCGCCGAGATCGAGTATCCGAGACGCGCAGATGCCGAAACGCTATTCCAAGAAAGCCATCATCATAATAAGTTCCTTCATCATGACGCCAAAGCGGCCTTTCTGGAACTAAGAGAGCATTTAAAGGAAAACCAGATTCTCCTGGTGACCGGGTCCTTGTATCTGGTATCGGACATTAGACCGCTTATCGCCAAATAGATTAAAGACCGGGAAACCGGTCTTTTTTCAAAGAAATAATCCGTAAAGCGCGTATGCTTTAACAGGGTGACAATCCATGTATATGATCAAGGACATTCCCGGTTCCGAACGGCCTCGGGAGAGACTGTTGACGATCGGAGCGGAAAATCTTTCGATCCACGAACTTCTGGCGATCGTCATATCGACCGGCAGTCAGAATAATTCCGCTTTGGAAACGGCCAGGGACATTCTTTCCGATCTGGAAACAATCGGTGAACTTCGCGACAGGACGGCGGAAGAGTTGATGAAAACGAAAGGAATCGGAGTTTCCAAAGCGACAAAACTATTGGCGGCCGTGGAACTCGGGAAAAGGGTGTTAAACGAAAACCGGGAAACTGTTCCGATAAGATCTCCTGCCGATGTCTTCAAACTTTTGAAAGACGAGATCGGATTATTGAAACAAGAAGTTCTTTATGCCCTATATCTGGACCTTAAATCGAATTTGATCGCCAAAAGGAAAATATTCGTGGGAGGCTTGAACCAGTCTGTTGCCCATCCTCGCGAAGTTTTTCGCTATGCCGTCAAATATTCCGCATATCAGATAATTTTGGCTCATAATCATCCCTCCGGGGATCCGGAACCGTCAGCGAACGACATAGAGATGACGAAACGTTTCCTGGAAGCCGGGGAAATCCTCCAAATATTTCTGGCTGACCATGTGATAATCGGGAAAGCGGGATACGTATCCATTGTCGATAAATTGAAAAATGGCAGGATCAGGAAAAATTAAGAATTTGAAAGAACAAATCTGTCGATGAATATGGACTTGACAAAAAAAATCAAAAGCGATAGAATGTGTCTATAAAGGGAATGTTACTGATTTATTGCAGGCGTAACCCATCGAAAATTTTTCTTTGGGTTTTTTATTTGCTTTTAACGTATGGATGGATTCCGGGCGGAGGTAAATATGCGAAAATACAGCAAAGGTGTCACGATTGTAGAAGGCATCGCTATCGGCAAAGCCAGCATTTTATTTCGGGATAGTATCGATACAAAAAACATTGCTTATATCATCGGAAACGAATACGAAAAGGAAATCGCTTTATTTGAAGCGACCCGTCAGACAGTTCTTGAAAAAATTAACGAATTGCAAAGCAACATGAAGAAAAAAAATCCGGAAGAAGCGAAAATATTCGACGCTCACGCCGAAATCGTCAAGGATCCCGAACTGGAAAAGAAAGTCCGTCTTCTGATAAAGCAAAAAAATTATACCTGCCGAAGCGCCTTGCTTGTTTCGTTTAAAGAGATATCAAATATGCTTGAACAGATTGACGATGAACTGATCAAGGAACGGGCGAAAGATATCGAAGACATAGGAAAAATGTTCATCGATACGATAGATGGCGACAAAAACAAAAATGCTAACATGTTTTATGAAGAAGGAACGATACTCATCGCCGAAGAATTGTTTCCGTCCGATCTGGCATCTGTCTCCAAAGACTATATCAAGGGAATCGCACTTTCGAAAGGAAGCGCGACATCGCATGTCGCGATCATGGCCAAAGGTTTGAAAATACCCACAGTATTCGGGATAACCGGAATTACCGATATGATCAAGCAAGGCGATGAGATTATTATCGACGGGTACAACGGAACCATTTATGAAAATCCCGATTCAGCGACATTGGATAAATATAACGATCTTAGGAAAAATTATGAAACAAAACAAAAAAAAGAAAGAGATATTCTGAAAAGAATCCCGTTCACAACGGACAAAACGCGAATCGATTTGGCCGTAAACATCGGCTCATCCAACAGTTACAAACCTGAAATCGCCCAGTTTACCGACGGAGTCGGTCTGATGCGGACGGAATTCCTTTTTATGGAAAGAAACGACTTTCCGTCCGAAGAAGAACAATTCGACGTCTATCGTTCGGTTCTTCAGGACTTCGCAGGAAAACCGGTCGTTTTGCGGACATTAGATATCGGTGGCGATAAGAAACTGAATTATCTGCCGCTTCCCGAAGAGGAAAATCCATTTTTAGGATGCCGTGCCATCAGACTATGTTTTGAAAATCCTGAGATAATGCACACGCAACTGCGCGCTGCATTTCGTGCTTCGGCGTATGGAAATCTACAGATAATGTATCCCATGGTGGGAAGTCTAGACGACTGGAACAGAATACAGGGATTTGTTGAGAAAGTAAAAAAAGAGTTACAGGAAAAAAATATTCCATTCGGTTTAATCAAACAAGGAATCATGATCGAGATTCCCTCGATCGTCATGCTGGCAGAAGAAATCAGTAAGGAAGTCGATTTTGCCAGTATCGGAACAAATGATCTGGCGCAATACTTAACAGCAACCGACCGCATGAGCGATCTGGTCAGACCATATTATCAGAGTTTCACACCAGGTCTGTTCCGTTTCATTAAAATCGCCATTGATGCTTTTCACAAAAATAAAAAGCCGTTATCAGTCTGTGGCGAACTTGGGGGAGATCCTCGCGGTGCGGCGATTCTTATCGGAATGGGAATCAGAAAACTAAGCGTAAGTCCAAGTCTTTTGGCAAACATAAAGGAACTTGTGACGACAAAATCGCTTGTCGAACTGGAAGAAATTGCAGAAAATGTTTTGAATTTCGGAAAGCAAGATGAAGTATTGGATTACATTAACAAAAAACTATAAAGGGAGCCGAATGAAATGGTTAGCAAGGATGTAATGGTTGAATGTGAAAATGGGCTTCATGCTAGACCCGCAGCCAGTTTTGCTTTTGCGGCTGCCCAGTTCGAATCGGAAGTAACAATAGCCAAATCAGAATCACAAGACCTTGGCGTGAACGCGAAATCCGTTATTTCCGTTCTTTCTTTAGGAGTAAGGAAAAACGAATCCGTTAAATTGACCGCGATCGGTTCGGACGAAGAAAAGGCAATAAGGGAACTGACAATGTTTTTAAGAAATAATTAGAAATTCGGCTTTTTGTGATGAAAGAGTTTTCACATAATATATTGACAAGTGCATAATCTGATGATAAAATCAAGACGAAAAAGGGAATGTTACTGCATTTCAGGCATAACCCGGATGTAAGCTTTTAGCTTGCATTCGGGTTTTTTTATTAAAAAGGATAAAGCAACAAAAATATAAGGAGGAAGCAATGGATTACAAAGAGTTGGCAAGCGCGATCGTACTTGCCGTCGGCGGAGAGGACAATATCGTAAACGTTGCCCACTGCGCCACAAGACTGCGCTTCGTACTGAAGGACACGGAAAAATTCAACGAAGAAGCGCTGAAAAAAATCGATGGTGTCATCAACACCATGTCGTTCGGGGGACAGTATCAGGTGATCATCGGCCCTCATGCAAAGGATGTTTTTCCTTTCATGCCGTCAAAAGGAAAAGGCGAAAAGAAGGAAAAAAGTGACAAAAAGAAAGGATTCAAACATGTTTTGGCTTCGATTGCCGAGTTTTTGAGCGCATCGATCGGTGTCGCTATCATTCCGCTGATCGGAGCCGGTATGATCAAAGCCATTCTAACGATGTTGATTCAATTCGGATGGCTCGGGACCGATAACAACACTTACATCGTTCTTTATTTTGCGGCAGATGCGATATGGTATTTCATACCTGTATTTCTAGCGATCGGAGCCGCGCGCAAACTGGGAAGCGATCCAATTTTGGCCGTCTTAATGGCATGCATAATGCTGAGCCCGACATTTGTGAGTTATGTAAATGCCGGAACTCCGCTGACGATATTCGGACTGCCGATCACATTGACAACATACGGACAATCATTCTTGCCGATATTGCTTACTGTCTATGTCATGAGCCTGTTGGAAAAAGCCTTAAAGAAATACATTCCTTCTGGTGCTCAAATGTTGTTGGTGCCAGTATTGATCATATTGATCATGACTCCGGTGGCGTTGGTTTTGACGGGTCCGTTGACAAACTGGGCGGCAATTCTTATTGCTAAACCTTTGGAAGCAATCTCTGATTACACGTGGATTTTGGTCATGATTTTGGCGGCATTGATGCCAATTCTCATCATGTTCGGATTACACGGAGCGATTGTGACATTTATTATCCTGACATGGTATGTCACGGTCGGATATGATCCGGTATTCATGGTTGCCGCGCTTTGCGCCCATATCTCAATCGGTACGACAGCAATCGTGGTCGGAATAAAGACCAAGAACCGCGTCATGAGAAGCACCGCTTATTCCAGCGGAGTCACCATGCTGATAGGAAACGTCAGCGAACCGGCAATTTTCGGAGTTTTGCTAAGATCCAAAAAAGCTTTGATCACAACTTGTATTTCCGCAGGTATCACCGGACTATATGCCGGTTTGATGGGAGTCAAGTGCTATGTCATTGCTGGAGCCAGCTGGTTGTTCATGCCGCTATTCATCGGTGACGGTTCCACATGGTTTGCCGTAATATCGACAGTTATATTAGCCACAATTCTATCAGGTGTCCTTGCCTTTATTTTCTACAAGGATCCAGCCGATCTGGCTAAGAATCCCGAAACTGAAAACGCATAATCATAATTGCAAAGACGATCAGAGGGGCAGGCGGAAACAACTGCCCCTTTGAACCGCCGAGGAAGGAAGAAAACGATGAGAAAAGATTTTCTATGGGGCGGCGCCACCGCCGCCAACCAATTCGAAGGGGCATATTTGGAAGACGGAAAAGGTCTTAGTACTTCGGATATTATCACTGGAGGAAACCGAAAAGAAAAACGCTATCCCACTCCGGTCTTACAAAAAGACAAAACATATCCGTCGCATGTTGCCGTGGATTTCTATCACCATTACAAAGAGGACATCGCTTTACTCGGAAAACTGGGGATAAAAGTGTTTAGAATGTCCATAGCATGGTCAAGAATATATCCGAACGGAGAAGAAGAATATCCCAATGAAAATGGTTTGAAGTTTTATGAGAATGTCTTCAAAGAGCTGAAAAAATACAATATTGAACCATTGGTGACAATCAACCATTTCGATATGCCCTTGGCATTATGCAAAAAATATCACGGATGGGCAGATAGAATAATGATAGACTTGTTTGTCAAATATGCCACCACGCTTTTCGAAAGGTATAAGAATCAAGTGAAATACTGGCTCACATTCAATGAAATCAATACCAGCATGATGGATGTAGTAAGTGATATGCCATCCATACTCTCGAACGAACAATATGGCGACAGCCTTCTTTTGCAGGGATTGTATTACGAAAATATGTCGGACATTCCGAATGAATCGTTAAGGCAAAGAAAAGCCCAGGCGTTTCACAACCAGATAGTTGCCGCAGCTAAAACAGTGATAGTTGGAAGAAGCATAAATAAAAAATTTCATTTTGGAAACATGATCGCCTACGGCCTATATTATCCGGAAACCACCGATCCATCTGATCAACTGTTTGCGATGCAACTAGAAGAGGTGTATAACTATATCGCGGGTGATATTCAGGCAAGAGGAGCATATCCGGCATACGCCAAACGGTTTTTCAAAGAAAAAAACGTTGAAATACATTTTGGAGAAAACGACGAGGAAATCCTAAAAAAAGGAACTGTGGACTTCATCACATTCAGTTATTATTTCAGCAATGTCGTTTCGGCCAATCAGGAAAAAATGCGTAACGCTTCTAATTTCGGCGGTATGCATAACAATTATCTCAAAACCACGGAATGGGGATACCAGACTGATCCGATCGGATTGAGAATTGTGCTCAACAAACTGCACGACAGATACAACAAACCCGTTTTTGTAAGCGAAAACGGATTGGGAGCGATCGACAAGGTAGAAAACGACGGAAGCATTCACGATCAATACCGAATCGATTATATCAGAGATCATATAAAGCAGATAAAGGAAGCGGAAAAGGACGGCGTTGATGTTTTTGGATATGCCATCTGGGGAATCATCGATATAGTTAGCGCCGGCACTGGAGAATACAGGAAAAGATACGGCCTGATTTATGTAAACAGGGACGACGAAGGCAACGGTAATTTTGAAAGAAGCGAAAAAGACTCATACAATTGGTATAAAAAAGTCATTGAGACAGACGGCGAATCTTTAAATTGAATCGGCAGTATATAAGTATAGATACGAACGGAAACACAAAATGACACAATATCGGCTCTTATGGACATATTGTCGTCAAGACGTAATATAATATATATTGTATGACATGATTATTTCAATCCAGACGGGACGCTATCATTGCCTTTCAAGACCAATATATATCGATCGGAAGGTTTATCATGAAAATAACCAGAATATTGAATAATAATGTCGCTGAATCCCAACGAAACGGCAGAGATGTGGTAGTGATGGGCAACGGGTTGGCTTTCGGGAAAAAAATCGGCGATAAAATCGAAGAAGAGAAAATCGAAAAGACCTTTGAACTATCTAACGACACGAATATTTCCGCTAGAATCTATCAACTTATCGAAGCCATACCGTTCGAATACTGGGATTTCACTTTCGATGTCGAAAAATTGGTTTTTGACGAAACCCATTTTGTCATTTCGTCCGGGTTTTACATTTCGCTTTTAGATCATATCTACACAGCCGTGAAAAGAGCCAAAGAAGGGATTCATATTCCCAATTTCTTTACTTATGACATAAGAAAATTCTATGAACCGGAATTTGTTTTGGCAAAGAAAATCGTGGCTTGCATGAATGAAAGATTCAATGTGATAACCGATGAAAATGAAGACACATTCATCGTTATGCATCTGATTGATGCTCAATTCAGCGGCGATATCGGAGTGATGAATCGCGTTATAGACATAACAAACAAAGTACTTTTGATTGTCGGACGGTTTTGGAAAAACAAAATCGACACCGAATCAATAGAATACGAAAGATTCAAAACACATCTAAGATATTTTATCGAAAGGGCGTTCGCTAATCAAAGCGAAAAATCAAAAATCGACGGTGTGGAAACCATTTTGGCGGATTTGGGGCATAAATATCCGATTCAGTATGCCTGTGTGGAAAGTATAAAGGATTATATTCAAAAAGAATTGAACATATTGGTAAATAAAGACGAAGAATTTTATATTATGCTACATTTGATCAAGATTATGAATAAACAGGAAGGAACAAGCTTATGTTGAATTTCTTGCATGCCGAAAAGAAAACGAAAGAACATGAAAAATGCTTTGTATATAGCCCGGTGAAAGGGCATGTATTCCCAATCGAAGAAATAAGCGACGAAGCTTTCAGCAAGCATATGTTGGGAGACGGATTTGCCGTCAATCCAGTAAGTAACCAAATAGTCTCACCGGTTAACGGGAAAATAACAGCCGTGTTTCCCACAAATCACGCCATTGCTATCACGGCAGAAAATGGGACGGAAATTTTGATTCATATCGGAATAGATACAGTGAATCTGAACGGATCCTTTTTCCATTCCTTAGCCCGGATGAAACAAAAGGTCGTCGTCGGGATGCCGCTCATCATGGTGGAATTCGCAAAAATAGCAGAGAAAGGCTACGAGATTCCGGTCATTGTTGTAGTGACGAACTTGAATGAAGGATATAAAATTCAAAAGAATATAGATGCTTTCGACAATGAACCGGTATTAGAAATTGAAAGAGGCGAATGAAGTTGGAAGAGAGATTGGAAGTAAAAAAAGTATTTTCTACATATGTCGATGCTTTAGAATCGAACGATGTTGCATTGATGGAAAGCTTGTTTTCCGAAAACGTTATTTTGGAATCCACGAATTATGGCAACGCAAACGGGAAAAAACAGGTCGCCAACAAAATCAGCTGGTCAGGCGAACCAATCAATTATTCCCGTTATAAGATTTTTAATTTCGTTTGTTTTACGGAAAATGGCCATGCATGTCAAAGCGCTGTTGTGACTGGACTTGTTGGAATCAACGACGAGGATTACTTCCATTATTTTAACTTCGGCGGATACTATCTTAATGATTACGTCAAGGAAAACGGAAAATGGAAAATTTCGCACATCAGATTCAATCTGGATTTTGAAGACGGGAACACGTGTTTTGTCAGAAACTGGTGGAAGCTTATCGACTATCGCTATTTCGAAGGAAATATTTCTTATCCGATCGTAAGTGAAATCCACGCTCCGTGGCGGGTGATAGAAAATCCTGAATCCTTGGGAACCGACGAGGAACAGGTTTTGGATGCTTATTATCGATACAGTTGGGGAATCGATCATGCTGATTTTGAAATATTCAAATCCTGCATCGACTCGGAATTTTGTTTCGGAAATTCCATTTTATCGAATGGTAAGAATCAAACGGAAACCAAAGAAGACATGTTGGCCAATCTGATAAAGTTCATGAAATACAAGCGTTTCAAGGAAGCCACTATGGAGCACATTTGGAAAATAGTGAGCGTGGACATTCAAAACGGTATTGCAAAAGTCAAATCAATGCGCTACGAACCGAACAGGATGTCAACGACCAAATTTAACAGATTGAATATGGAAACAGATTTTTACACCGGGAAATTTGAATACGAATTTGTCAAAAGAGAAGGAAATGACTGGAAAACAGGCGGTTGGAAAATGCGTTTGAACAACCCAAAGGAATTGAAGATATTTTCCGAGACAACCCATGACAAAAACAAATTCTTCTGATTATAGAGAATTGCACACCTGTATTTGCGCCGTACTGGATAATTACTGCATCCCAACAAAAGCGTTTGAGAGTTCTTTGACAAAAAAGTCTGAATCAAATGCGAAAAAAGCAAAAATAATTTTCTTCGATATGACGGATATTGATAGCAAAAAGAAAATCATACTCATATTGATGAAGAACGAATCCGGAAACGTCATTATCGCAGTAATCTCTTTATTTATGAATTCAGTTGATGAAATATGGATAATGGACAGTATTGATCTATGTTTTACCTGTGCTCCTTGTTTTGAGAACCTAGACATGAAAATTTATACAAATGTTGTAGTTTGGGGTATGATAATGTGGTATCTGGCAGACTTCGAGCACCTTTTTCCTCTGTGTTTTGAGCCAAAGGATTTCACTTATTTGAAAACCATTCGATATTATGCCAATAATTGTCTCTCCGGGAAATTCTTTATGAGCGAAGATGGTATATTCGAATGCTCGGGACTGCGTATAGATTTCAGAGAAATAATTAAACATATAAAATAAAAAAAAGCCGATCATTGATCGACTTTTTTGATTCATATTGATGTCTCAGTTGCTTCCACCGTCAGAAGTTGAATTCTGGTTGGTGTTTTCCTCACCCGAAGTAGCAGTAGTCGTGGTAGTCGTTTGGGTTGTGCTTCCGTTTTGATAAGCTTTGATTTCATCTTTGTAAGTTCTGATTCTTTCGCGAATCTGAGCACGATAGGCCTGCACATCGGATTGATGGGCTTGGATACGGGCCTGGATTTCGCTTTGAACCTGAGCTTTAAGGGCAGCGCCTTCAAGTTGGTAATCGGCACGCAGTAAGGCGAGTTCATCATGGAATTCAGCTACGAGAGCATCGAGTTGAGCCTGAAGATCGGTAGTGTCTAAGCCGTCGGCTTCAGCAGCAGTAATCTGGGCTTGAAGATCTTGAATTTGTGGAAGATATTCGTCTCTCAGGTCATCGCGTGCAGCAAAGAATTCATCCTTGAGTTCCTGGGAAAGTCCGTTGACATTGCCGTTGTTGTCTTTGACAATGGCGATCAAATCCTGGGTGGACATAACGAGTGCATCTTCCTTCAGAAGGGTGTCATCGGCTTCCATGGCACGGTATACAAGTCTCAGGAAACCGGCGCTGACTCCGAGTTCTTCGGCTTCTGCGATGTAGTCAGCATTCTGGGCGGCTACGGCGCGACCGAACATTCCACGTTCTTGGAAAGCGGTATTGATTTTTTCTTGCAGCATCGTCTGTGTACCTTCATTGGTGCAGGACACCTGGACAGTGACACCTTCGGTTTCGGGATCAATGTATCCGAGATCGATGGCTTCGTCGATGATGTCGTTGACGGCGTCTTCAGCGGAAAGTCCGTTGAGACTTAACTGGGTCAGGAGCATTTCTCCGTCTGAGTTCAAGGCCGTGGCGGTCTGAACGGTGTTATTCATCAGAACCAGATCCACTGCGGGATTGATCTCGATGGTGGCGTATGACAATTCGTCTGTTGCGGTGGCTTGATCGCATCCTACTAGGAATAATCCGGCTATTAGGGCGAAAGCCATTGTAGTGGCTAACATTACTTTTTTCATTGTTTGAATCCTCCTTTTAGGTTTTTACACAAGATATACGGAAGGAGAATCCGTTTTATTGGTAATTGCATGCAATATTGTTATTTTTTTAAAAAATCGATGATGTCCTTATATACTTTGTCCCTATCGAGTTCGTTCAGGATCTCATGGCGGTCGTCGGGATAAATATTGAGTTCGACATTTTTGAAGCCTTGTTTCTTCATTAATTCATATAATCTCGTGACGCCCTTGCCAAAATCTCCGAGCGGGCAGTTCTGTCCGGAACCGATAAAGATCGGTAGATCATGATTCATTTTGGCGATGTTAACCGGTTTGTTCACATAGTCGGCCCATTTTGCCATAGCCAGGTTGGCACCTAGTGTAAATGGCTGTCCGCAGATTGGTGAGTTATGATAGTAATCTTGGATGGCTTTGTCTTTCGTAAGCCACTCTTCATCAATACCGCTGATGATTCCGCGTTCACGCATTTTCTTCGGATAAGCGTCAATGGCAATTCCGTTGATGAACTTAGAGACATAGCGCGGTCCGTGAAACATGATAAGTAATTTTCCGATGACTTTACCCATGATGATAGTAGATTTGGAAACAAATCCCGTTCCGGTCCAGACAGCTTTCTGGAAATAATCCGGATAGTCGATGCAAAGCTTTCTCGCCAGGAACGAACCCATGCTGTGACCAAAGACATATTTTGGTAGATCAGGATACTTTTCGGTGATGAGATCCTTGACAAGCAATACGGATTCAAAAGCCTGACTGTCGCCGTTTTTGTCAGAAAAATGGACGTAGGCAGTGGTGTCGGTGCTGAGACCGTGACCGAGGATGTCACAACCGGCGACTACAAATCCGCTTTTGTTCAGATATTCGGAGAAAAGGCCGTATCTGGCAAAATGTTCGCTTGCGCCGTGAATGATCATGACAACGCCAACAGGTTTTTCCTGAGGTTCGTAAAGGTAAATATGGATGGGATTACCCTGTGAATCCTTGCTGATGATTTTTTTCGTAAAAATCACTCCTTAAAATAATATAATTTTTCTTTACAATATAAAGACATTATAACATTTGCGGTTTAATTATGACATACGATTTGTTATAATGATTAGGAAAGAGGTGTGAAAATGCAAAAATACATCCTTGCGATCGACCAAGGGACGACATCTTCCCGGGCCATCATCTTCAGCAGCGAAGGCAAGATGGTTTGCCTAAGCCAAAAAGAATTCAGTCAGAAGTTTCCCCAACCAGGTTATGTACAGCATGATCCGATGGAAATATGGGAATCGGTTTCGGTCTGTATCGGTGAATGTCTGGTCAAGGCGAAGATCAATCCGGCGCAAATCGCCGCGATCGGAATCACCAATCAGCGAGAGACAACAGTCGTTTGGGACAAAGAAACCGGAAAACCCGTTTGCGACGCCATTGTGTGGCAAAGCAAACAGACAACCGGAATTTGTGAGAAAATGCGCAAAAGAGGAGCCGAACCGATAGTAAGGGAAAAAACGGGTCTTCTTATCGATCCGTATTTTTCAGCCACCAAGATAAAATGGATTCTTGACAATGTCGAAGGCGCTAGGAAAGCTGCCGAAAAAGGTAAACTGCTATTTGGGACCATCGATTCATGGGTAGTCTGGAATTTGTCCGGCGGCCACGCGCACGTGACCGATTATACAAATGCCTCGCGTACTTTGCTATTCAACATTTTCGATTTGGCTTGGGACAAGGAACTTTGCGATTTGTTCCAAGTGCCAATGTCGATGTTGCCGGAAGTAAAACCTTCGTCCGGACTGTTCGGGAAAACCGCCAAGAATGTTTTCTACGGACATGAAATTCCAATCATGGCAATTGCCGGTGATCAACAGTCAGCCCTTTTCGGACAGACATGTTTTAACAAAGGGGATGTAAAGAACACTTACGGTACCGGATGCTTTTTGCTAATGAATACCGGCAATGAACCGGTAAGATCGGAAAAGGGACTATTGACGACAATCGCTTGGTATATAGATGGCAAGCCGACCTATGCGCTCGAAGGATCCATCTTTGTCGCCGGATCTGCGGTTCAATGGTTAAGAGACGGTATCAAGGTCATCAAAAACGCTCCTGAATCGGAAACATATGCCAAAAACATTAAAGACAGCGGCGGTATCTATTTCGTGCCGGCCTTTGTCGGACTCGGAACCCCTTACTGGGATAAGGATGCAAGGGGAGCTATTTTTGGAATTACCAGGGGAACAGGCCGGGAAGAAATAATCCGCGCCACCCTGGAAGCCATCGCTTATCAGACAAAAGACGTTCTCGAAGTGATGGAAAGCGAATCGAAAATAAAACTCAACCGGCTTCGGGTCGATGGCGGTGCCAGCCAAAATGATTTTCTAATGCAATTCCAAAGCGATATTCTCAACGTCTACATAGACAAACCGGAAACCAGCGAGACAACAGCATTGGGAGTCGCATATCTGGCTGGACTGGCAATCGGATTCTGGACAGTAGAAAAGATAAGGGCGATGTGGGGCGTCGATAAAGTGTTCAAACCTTCCATCACCGAAATCAAACGCAAAGAATTATATGACGGATGGAAGAAAGCCGTCAAAGCCTGTATGGCTTGGAAATAGGCGGGATAGATAAAATGAAGAGCAAACTTGACGTGTTCAACCAAACAAAGAAGAAAAGCGAAACCCTGACACTTATCGGCATAATGCTGGTGGTTTTGGCATTTATAATTTACATGGCAATATACAGTGCGACAGCATCCGAAGATATGGCAGCGATTGCTTTCATCGTCGGGCTAGCAGGATTCATTGTCGGGGCTGTCGGTCTGACTCAATTTAATATGCTCAAAAGGCGATTTAAGAAAGAAGTATTGAAAGCATATTTTTCGGAGGCCTTGCCAGGCACCGAATATTACCCGGAGCGCGGTTTGTCGCAAATGGAAGTCTATGCGACAGAGTTCTTGAAACGGGCTGATCGATTTTATACCGAGGATTTGTTAACAGGCAACATCGATGATGTCGGATTTATCTCAAGTGACGTGCGTTTGGAAGAAAGGCATGTCCAGCACACTCAAAACGGTACAAGAGTATATTACGTGCCGTATTTCGTCGGAAGAGTATTCCGTTTTACTTTCAACAAGCCGTTTGATGGCTATCTTCAAGTTTTGGAAGCCGGATCGCCGCTTTCAAACCGGCCTTTTAAGAAAGTAAAACTGGAATCAATCGATTTCAACAAGCAATTCAAGACATACGCAACCGAAGAGATTTCCGCTTTTTATGTTCTGACTCCCGATATAATGGAAGCCATCATGGAACTGGAAAAACGCAATCCTGGCAGAATCGGCTTTTCATTCTCGGAAAAAGATCTTTACATAGCCATCAACAACAATCGCGATACGTTTGAAATAAAAATGTTCCGTAAAATTGACCAGGCAATGATGGATTCTTTCAAACAGGACATTCTTGCTGTACGCGATTTTATTAATTTGTTGAAATTGAATAAAAAGATTTTTAAAGAAATATGATATAATATGTTTCGACATAAATATTAAAGAAGAATAAGGAGGAAACAAAATGTATACACCGGTCACCCTTTCCCTTCAAGGCTGGCAAGTAGCCCTGATCGTCTTAGTAGCCGTCGTTCTCATCATTGTATTCTGGTATATCGGCGTCATGAACAAACTTCGTCAGTTGGAACTGAAAGTCAACGAGGGCGAATCCGGCATCGATGTCGCCCTTACCAAACGGTTTGACATGCTCACAAAAATGTTGGAAACCACAAAAGGTTATGCCAAACATGAGGCTGAAACGCTTGAAAAGGTTGTCAAATGGCGTTCAGGCATCCCTGAAAGCGCAACTCTCAAGGATAAAGAAGAATTTTTGGGACAACTAAATAAAGTCGCATCCGGAATTGACGTAGTCGTGGAAAAATATCCGGATCTCAAAGCAAACACTGTTTTCCTTGAACTCCAGTCCGCCGTGGCGAACACCGAAGAGCATCTGCAAGCCGCCAGAAGACTTTACAATGCCAATGTCACCAGCATCAATCACATCATCGTGACATTCCCGCAAAGTATCGTGGCCAAAGCTATCAACATGGACAAAAAGCCTTATTTCGAAGCGGAAGAAAAGAAAAGACAGGACGTCGAATTCAAGTTTTAATAAATACAGATTTCATGGTAAATTAATAAAGAAAAATACAAAAGCGGCTGTATAGAAGCCGCTTTTTTGTATTTGTAAAAAATACATCGCTTTTTTGTCATATTACAAAAGCCAAAGCGGAAAATGCAAGTTGTCGTTTTTCGGGTCTTTCGTTTATTATGAATGAAAAAGGAGGAATGTATATGCTAAACCAGGTGATACTTGTCGGAAGACTCACAAAGGATCCGGAGTTAAGAAAACTAGAGGACAATCGCAGCGTAACGACGATATCGATTGCCGTTCAAAGGCCGTTCAAAAGCGGGGAAACAAACGAATACGAGACAGATTTCTTCAATTGCACGCTTTGGAGCGGGATCGCGGAAGCCACTGTGGATTATTGTAAGAAAGGGTCAATCGTCGGAGTCAAAGCCCGCTTACAACAGCGTGATTACTTGCAGGATGGGAAAAAAATGTTCTCGTATCCGGAAATCATTGTCGAGAAAATATCGTTCATAAGTTCTCAGAAAGACTAAGATGCAAAATGCATCTTTTTCTTTTTTTACCCACAAAACAATGGTATAATTGCAAATATGGGTGATGGGCATGGAACAGTACCTGAAGTTTCTTGAAAAGATCCTTTCCGAAGGTATACATAAAAATGATCGCACAGGTGTCGGAACGACATCCTTTTTCGGTTATCAGATGCGTTTTGACTTATCGGAAGGGTTCCCGCTTCTCACCACGAAGAAGATTCATGTGAAATCTATCATTCATGAACTGCTATGGTTTGTATCCGGCGATACAAATATCCGTTATTTGGTCCAAAACGGAGTCAGGATTTGGAACGAGTGGCCATACGAGGCCTTTCGGAAATCACCCGATTATCGGGACGAAACCATGGAGGAATTTATCGGAAAAATCGCCGATGATCCTGTTTTTGCATTAAAACACGGAGATCTCGGCCCTATATACGGAAAGCAGTGGCGAAATTTTGAAGGCAAGGATAAAACGGTTGACCAATTGTTGGAAGCGGTGAAATCGTTGAAGGACAATCAGGGAAGCCGGCGGATCATAATTTCTGCCTGGAATCCTGCGGAGATAGAGAAAATGGCTCTTCCTCCCTGCCATACGCTCTTTCAGTTCAATGTTACCGGCAATAAACTTGACTGCCAGTTGTACCAAAGAAGCGCTGACGCGTTTCTCGGCGTTCCATTCAATATCGCATCATATGCTCTTCTGACGATCATGATGGCACATGTGACCGGATACGAACCGGGCACATTTGTCCATTCGTTGGGGGATTGCCATATCTATGACAACCATCGTGAGCAAGTCGACGTGCTTTTATCAAGAAAGCCGCGGAAATTACCGGAAATGCGAATCAAAAGAAAAGTCGAATCGATCGATGGCTTTTGCTACGATGATTTTGAACTGTCAGGATATGACCCCTATCCGGCGGTCAAGGGAAAGGTGGCGGTCTAAATGATCAGTATGATCTTTGCGATCGATAAGAACCGGTTGATCGGCTCCAATAACAATCTCCCCTGGCATTACCCGGAGGATTTGGCTTATTTCAAGAAGACTACTCTTGGGCATACCGTGCTAATGGGACAAAACACCTTTCTTTCAATCCTGTCCAGCCTTGGGAAACCATTACCCGGAAGGAAATCGGTTGTTGTATCAAAAACACCGTTCAGCTATCCCGACATCGTAATTCTAGATGATTTGGTCACGTATCTCAAAGGAGAACACGATGAAGAGATATTCGTAATCGGCGGGAAGTCGGTTTTTGAACAATCGTTGCCATATGCACAGAAACTATATATCACCCATATAAATAAAGAATACGAAGGAAACGTCTACTTCGAAGGATTGGATCTATCCTTGTTCGATCTGATCCAGTCTAACAAGTCGGGCGACCTCGTTTTCGCCATATACGAGAGGAAGCAAGAAAAATGATAGTGTTTCTGATTCAGATCGTTCTGGCGGCCATCGGGACCGCATTTTATGGATTATACGGAAATTATCCGCACAATGGCTGGGCGGTATTGATCATGCTCGCCTGTTTTCTCATCATTCTGTTCATTTTGACGGTTTTCACAATTTTATGGATCATCGCGTCCATTTACATTCTCAAGGGAACCGACAAGAAAAGCATTGCCAAACATCGTTATTACGCTTTTTTCATTCCATATGTGTTTGGCGTCCTTTTGCGAGTGAGGATCGTCATCACCGGCAAGGAAAATCTTCCGAAACCGGAAGATGGCAATTTCATAGTCGTATCTAACCATATGGAATATTCGGATCCTGTATATATAAAATTCGCATACTCGAAGTATAATCTGGCGTTTGTGGCCAAGAAGGAATTGTTCCGGATTCCCCTTATCAAAACCTTGATGGAAGGAACCGGATGCATTTCTTTAGACCGGGAATCGACCAAACAAGGTTTGCAGGCTATTCTCGATACGATCAAGGCCGTCAAGGACGGACAACCGATGGCCATATTCCCCGAAGGGACCAGAAGCTACGAAAACAAAATGGGAGAATTCCGCCATGGAGCCTTCAAAATTGCCTTGAAGGCAAACGCGGGAATTTCCCCCGTCTGTTTATATGACATGCACGGAATAATCAAAATATGGCGTTTTGGCATCCATACTTGCCGGCTGCATATTTTGCCTTTTGTTCCGTATGAAGAGATCAAGGATAAGTCGACAGCCGAAGTCAGCGACAGGATATATGCCCTGATCGATGAAAGGCTGGAAATCTACAACAATGCCGGAAAATCCTGAAAAAGATAATAAAGCGGGAAAATGTCTTGAACTTTTCGCGCTTTTCTTCAAAATAGGCCTCTTCACCTTCGGCGGCGGCTACGCTATGATTCCGTTGATCGAAGCGGAAATTGTGGAAAAAAAGAAATGGATAAGCAATGATGAATTCTTGGACATCATCGCCATCGCAGAATCCACTCCAGGGCCGATCGCCGTTAATTCGGCAACTTATATCGGATATCGCAAAAAAGGCTTCCTAGGGGCGCTTTTTGCGACTTTGGGCGTTATTATGCCGTCGTTTCTGATCATTCTTATGATATCGCTGTTTTTCTTGCAGTACAAGGAAAATATTTATATCCAATATGCTTTCAAAGGCATCCGTGTCGGAGTTTCCATTCTCATCATCATGGCCGGACTTCGATTGTTCAAAAAACTTAAAAAAGATATTTTCGGCTATATAATGATCGCCGTCGGTTTTTTCATTGCTCTTTTCGATCTGGTTCCGGTCTTGATCCTGATTGCGGCTTCTGGCGTCATCGGACTCGGACGCACCTTTATCATCATGAAAAGACAGGTGAGCAAGAATGATTGAACTTATCAGATTGTTCCTGTCCTTTTTCAAAGTCGGTCTGTTTACCTTCGGCGGTGGTTATGCCATGATTCCGCTGATCGAAGACGAAGTGATAAACAATCAGTGGCTTGATTCCATGGATACACTTGTGGACTTCATCGCAGTGTCCGAATCGACACCGGGACCGTTTGCCATCAACATCGCTACCTTCATCGGTTATCATGAAGCAGGAGTTTTCGGGGCGATTTTCGCCACTTTGGGTGTGGTAATGCCTTCTTTCATAATCATTTATCTTGTGGCAAAATTCTTTACGAAGATAGCCACAAACAGGTACGTTCAGGGATTTCTTTCAGGGGTCAAACCGGCTATTGTCGGCATTATTTTGTCGGTTGGCATCGCCTTTTTGGTCCGAAATGTTTTCTCGACCGAAATTACGGATATAAGCCAAGCGATTTTGGACTGGCGTCTTCTTGCCATAGCCGGTGTGCTGATGGCATTTGTCATCGTATTCAAAAAAATGAATCCGATTTATCTTATTCTGATATCCGGTGCCTTAGGCTTGCTTGTCTTTGGCTTGATGTGAGGTAAAATGATGATAAGAATGTTTGCGGCCGATCTTGACGGAACCCTGCTTGGCAGGAAATCAAAAGTGTCGGAAAGAACCGTTGAAACGATTAATAAGCTTAAAAAGGCCGGAATATTCATAGTGATTGCTTCCGGAAGATCGAAAGAAGAAATCATGAGTTTGGTATCGGATTTCCAGTTAGACATGTACGACAAGGCATACCTGCTTCCGTATAACGGCGCTTTGACTATCAAGGCTGACAATATGGATATAATCAAAAGAACGACGCTTTCCAATAACGATCTTTCATGTATCATTGGTGCGATTCACGATGCCGGTATGTTTTGCCATCTATACCCTGAAACCGGACTGATGGTTTCCGACGGATTGACAGAAGCTCAGATTCTCGGAAAAGAAGCCATGGGCGGTTTTACGACGATAAGCAAGAATCTGGAAAATATTCCCGCCTGGGCATATAAGATTTTGGTATTCGACAGCAAAGAAAAACTCGACATACTCCGTAACGGACTTCCGAGCGAGATAGAGGAAAAATACGGAGTATTCAAAAGCGCCCCGTTTCTATTGGAATTCTCAAACAAAATCGCCACAAAAGGAAGCGCGATGAAAGATCTTGCAGATAGTCTCGGGATCGATCAAGACCAAATTATCGCATTTGGAGACGAAGAAAATGACATATCGCTTCTCAATGAAGCCGGATTAGGCGTTGCCATGGCCAATGCGACCGATATTGTAAAAAAACAAGCGGATCTGATCGCCCCTTCCAATGAAGAAGACGGCGTCAGCCGGATACTCGAAGCCATATTAGAAGGAAAAGAGGAGATATAATGCCTTTCGAAGTGGAAATAATCAAATGGTTTCAAAGTTTTCGTAATGGTTTCTGGGATCTTTTCTTCCAGCTTTGGACAATGTTTGGAGAAGAACTAGTGATCGTAGGTATCCTTGGATTCATGTTCTGGTGCCTGGATAAGAAAAGAGGAGAAGCGATCGGAATCACCGTTTTCGCTTCATTGATCTTCAATAGCGCTTTGAAAGGATTTGTTCAGAGAATCAGGCCTTATGATGCCGATGCGGATATTGTTAATGTCAGATCCAGCACCACTGACAAATACTCGTTTCCAAGCGGACACACACAAGGTGCGGCTACGACATTCTTCAGTTTGTCCACGTGGATGAAAAAGCATTGGCTGACCATACTAAGCATCGTGGTTGTCATTATGGTTATGCTTAGCAGAATGTATCTGGGAGCCCATTATCTGACGGATGTCATCGCCGGAGGATTGTTAGGACTGGCATTTGCTATCGGGTTCTACTATCTTTTTCAAAAAGTTAAAAATCGCGCCTTAATCTACTGGGTTACAGCCATAACGAGCATCGTGCTGGTGGTTGCTTCATATCTTTTTTACATTATTTCTATGCCGTCGTTTGACGCCGCTATGCAAACGACGGATGCGGATTACGTTTATTACGGCCTTGTCGGTCTTTTCAAGATGACAGGTGCGATGCTGGGATTCGTTTTGGGTATCTCATTCGAAAAAAAGCGTGTGAACTTTGAAAACCACCGGGTAATTTGGAAAAACATCATTCGTTTTGCTCTAGGTGTTGCCATTGTAATGGGTGTTCGTTATGTCTTGAAGTATCTTTTCGGATTTATTGTCGATTCATCGGCGTTTGCCTGGGGGGACACGTTTAAGGCGACAATCGCGCTGATTCTTGACATGATAAGGTATTTGGCGATGGTATTTATAGGAATCGGAGTATATCCGCTTTTGTTCAAAAAAGTGAAAATATGAAATCGGGAGTTGAACAGAATATGGAAATAAGGAATAAGACCCTTTATGACAAGGACCTGATTATCAGATACAATCATTACTATCTTATGGATTTCTTGAAAAAAAACTCGTTGTTCGTCATTCTGACCGCTTGCGGTTTCGGGGCATATCTGCTCGTACAAAACGAATGGGAATACGCTTTGGCGATGGTAGGTATATTGGCAGCCTATTTCCTCTTGGCGATTGTCATGCAGATGCTGACGACCAAGAGAGCTGTGAAAAGAAGTCCGATAGTGGCTAATCCGGTGTATCAGACATACGTTTTCAAAGAAGACGAAGTGGAGATATTCAACATAAAGGCAAGAACAATCAAGTATGAAAATATCATCCGGATAAAGGAATCGAAAGAATTCTTGATTGTATACGATCTCGAAAAGAAAACCTTTATTGTCGATAAAAACGGCTTTGAAGCAGACAATGATTTAAATATTTTGAAAGATTTTCTAAAAGAAAAATTAGGAAAAAAATATCGAAAATAACCTAATCATAGGCTTTTTATAACATAAGTCGTTGACATATTTCAAACAGGATGATATTATTATACCGTGCGGTCTAAACCATGTGGTATAACGACGGAGGACTTAATGTCGACTAAAGATGGAGATTTGACATATTTTTTGAAATCGAACGAATCATTGTTAAGAGAAACGTTACGTGAGTTTGCAGAAAAAAGTTATGAATCGGCATCGCTAAACGAGATAATCAAACGCTCGTCTTTCAACAAAGGCAGTTTTTACTATCGATTTCCGGAAAAGAAATATCTATATTTCGCTCTAATCGACGATTTATACACGAATATGCGGATTGTTTCATCGGAAGATGACTTTATCTTGGATAAGCCGGTGTCAATTAAAAACGCTATCAACATCCTTTTTGAAAATTTATATCGGATATATTGTTTAGATCCGCATTATTTGGGACTCCTATGCAATATATTCCTGGATACTCCAGAAATCCAAAAAGAAATCACAAAACAATGTTCAAAATCTTTTTTTGACGCTTTTGCAAAAAGATTTACCAAAACGATTAAACATTACGATTACGATAAGACAAATAAAACATATTTCCTTTTAAAGGAAATTGATTTCCATTACAATGAAGCCATCAGATTATTGCCGGAACACCCGGATAACAATGATTTCATGAAGTTAGCCGAAGATACATCGCTGTGGCTGGAAGCAATAGCCGGACCGCTTATTTCAGCGGAAATATTAAAATCATTGCATGAAGAAAACGCAAAATATGTAAAAACAAATGAAGATAATTTCCAAAAAGATGTTGTTTTCATCAAACAGAGCGAAATATTGGGTATTATCGGAGAAAACGATCTAGAACTAGGCGAACTTGCTAAAGACATATTATCGAAAGACACGAAGAGAACAGATTTTCGTATCCGAGGAAAAATCAGAGAAAATGCGTTTCTTTTGGATACAAATCAAATAACAGAGCCAATGAACGGATCCCAAACTGTGAACTTAGCGATTAAAACAATCCTTAAAGCAAACAGTATACACATGGAGAAAAAAGAATTGGCGGTCTATTTGGAACAATTTTATTTAGAAAATATATCAAATTGCAAATTATCCGCCTTGCCACCCACAGAAACGCTTTTTTTAAATCTGTTTGCCATTTTGTATAAAGATCCTTCCATGATAATTATACAAAGGTTGGATCAATGGATGGAAAGATACAAAATAAAACGATTTTTGGCGATTTTGTTGAAGTACAGGCCAAAAAAATGTACAATTGTGCTGACTATGAAA
>ERZ795048.157-NODE-157-length-73375-cov-9.564034_pt1 | contig 73375 bp, 54 predicted proteins | sample MGYA00375132_ERZ795048 | MGnify/ENA primary metagenome ERZ795048 (study PRJEB30177, sample SAMN05720225) | activated sludge metagenome | isolation source: Anaerobic digester | place: Hong Kong | collected 2014-12-17 ...
GACCCCGGTGAGACCCCAGGTGAACCCATAATGGGCATGGCACTATAAATTTGCTTTTTGACCCCACTGTCTTACTCTCAAACGTCTTGCTCTGACCCCGAATAAGAAACACCACAATTGAGCATCAATCCAGCTAAGGACTTGACAGAAATCACAATCTATGAGATAAATACCGATTTTCCTGAAAACCAATATTATAAACACATTGCTCTGACCCCGGGAGGTTCACCATGAAATCAGCAGCTGAAATTACCATCTTTATAATCTGCTTTGCCCTTGCCGCCCCCGGACTATATGCTGAAGAAGCAAAAAAAACAGACTGGGACAGAGCACTCGCTTCCCAGGAAAAACAGGAGCCGGTAGAAAAATACATGTATACACAAAAAGGGAACTTCGAACTGGGAGGCGTCGCCGGCATGCCTTCAGGGTTGAACCTCAGATACTGGTTTGTGGACTATTTCGGGTTTGATATGACCCTTGGTTCATCACTGAGACGGGACTTTTCGGCAACGCTTGACCTGCTTTTTGAGCCGGTCGAGTTTTACGGGTCCTCAACGCTTCGATTACGGTTCTTTTTCGGCGCCGGAACCCTGGTCGGTTATCAGAACAGGGGCCTGATGAGCACTGTACGCTTCCCGATCGGGCTCTCACTTCCTTTCATCAAATATCCCCTTACCCTTTCATGTTTTGTCGCCCCTGCAATGGTTGTCGCGCCGGATATCGACTTTGACGTAAACTGGGGAATCGCGGTGAGATTCAACTTCGGCCTGGCATCAAAAATGCAACAGCGGGAGGCCGGGCTAAAGAACAGGATCAACTCGCTCCAGGACGGATACGGGAGAATTAAAGAGAAACTCGATGAAACCACTGGAGAGCTGAACCGGGCGATCGGCGAACTTGACCGTACCGGCGGGGAACTCAGTTCAGCCAAAGGCCAGCTCAATAAAACCATGCAAAAACTTATGAATACCAGTCAGGAACTGAACTCGACCAGGTCAGAGCTCTCAAGCACGAAGGAAAAGCTCGACACCACCAAGACCGAACTCCACGAAGCGAAGGGAAAACTGGGAAAGACCAGAGAAGAGCTCGCGGGGATGAAAAAAGAGCTGGACACAACGAAAACCGAACTCGACACGACCAGGCAGGAACTCGGCAAAGCCAAAAAGAAACTTGACGACAGAGAGCGCGAACTGCTTGACAAACAGGCAGAACTGGACAATGCAAGAAGTATACTCACCAGGGAGATGTCAGGGAAAGAGCGCGCCGCTGCCGAAAAAGAGCTCGAGCAGAAACAAAAAGACCTCAACAGGGAGATGGATGAATTCAACCGCGAAAGAGAGGATTGGGCGAAACAGATTGAGAAACAGAAAGAAAAAAGGCAGACGCTGAAAACCAGATGCGAAGCGCGCCGCGGCATCATCAATGAGGACGGCTACTGCGACTGCAGGGAACACGAACAGTGGAACTCGGACCGGAGCGCCTGTGTCTGCGTCAAGGGATACAACCTGAACGAGATAACGGACCGCTGCGAGCCCTGCGAGACAGTAACATACAACGGCACCTGTACCGACAGCTGCGGCGATGATGAGAAAAAAGTGCCGCTGTCAAAAGGGCCGCATAAATATGTGTGCGTTAAAAAATGCAGAAAGAAAAACGAAATGTGGTCTGATAAAAAAAATACCTGTGTGTGCAGGGACGGCTATTACAGGGATGAAAACGGGGAATGCGTTCCCAGAAGATAACCATTGAAGAGGTCAAGCTCATGGATTACACCAGAAGAAACTGGGCTGCTCTGGGCATATCGCTCGCAGCGGCCATTGTTGTTATCGCGCTGTTAACTGTTTTTATCGGAGGCACCTCGGCAGGAAACATGCTGATCGGCGCGACATCGTCCCCGGTCTACCCCTTCAGCCTGCACAACCTGATGCACCTGTTCTTTTTCATCGGCCTGGGCCAGCTCTGGGTCCGCTGGCTGAGCACCTACGAAGAGAATGTCTTTTTGAAAAAATCAGGGTTCCTTCCCGAGGAAGAAGGGGCAATCCTCGGCAGCGATGAATCGATCGAGAGCATACGCGTCAATGTTTCCAACGCCGCGGGCCGGGCAGAGGCGTTCCTCCCGGACCTGATCAACACCTGCATCATCCAGTACTTCAAGTCCCATTCGGTCAGCGATACCATAGCCGTTCTCAACAGCAACCTCGAACTGAACATACACCGGCTTGACCTCAGGTACTCCCTGAGCCGGTATATCGTGTGGGCGATCCCGACCTTCGGCTTTATCGGGACCGTTGTGGGCATATCCGACGCCCTGGGCGAACTCGACATCAACAAGTTCATGGGAGCGCACGCCGACAAAGTCGTGCAGTTCAAGGCACTGACCGCTGACCTCGGTTTCGCCTTCTCAACCACCATTGTTGCCCTCGCCCTGAGCGCCATCCTCGTGTTTCTCCTGAACGTGGTCCAGAAAGGCGAGGAGGAAGCGCTGAACCGGTCAGGCAAATACGTGCTGACCAATCTGATAAACCGGCTCCACGTGAATAACAGGAAATAACGCATGAAACGTCAAAACAGGGAAGTCAACATCTTCAATCTTTCCATGCTCGATGTGATGACCGGGGCGCTGGGAGCGGTCATGGTCGTGATGATCGTGCTGCTCACCCAGAAGATTGGCATAGAATCAATGACCTGCCAGGACGTCAAGTCCGAGCTGATCGAAACGTCCCGCGAGCTCTCAACCACCACGCAGGAGCTCGCCCTGACCAGAAAGGAGCTCAATAACTATAAACAGGCGAACCCTGAAGCGGTTGAAAAAATATCGGCCATAACCAGGATCATCGACTCAACCGCGGAAAAGTTCACCGGGACCATAAAAAAAATCTCGCAGATCAGCGAGGAGCTGTTTAAAACTCCCGAGGAGTCCGACGAGCTGATCGCGTTCAAGATCCCGCACAAGATCGTCATGCTGATCGACCTTTCCGGAAGCATGGCCGCGGCCAACAATAAATACAACGAAGACCGGCTCTCGCAGATCAAGGCCGCGGTGAAGATGTTCATCGCCGCGATGGATGAACGCTACTGGCTTGATATCGTATTCTTCCCCGCCTTCTCGGAAAACATAAACCGTGAGGTATATCCCGGGTTCGCGATCACGCCGTCTCCTGACCGGCAGTGCACGGGCTACGAGCTCAGGGACGAGGCCTATGACAACCCGAAACTGACGTGCTACAAGTACGGCTACTTCGAGGGGAAGCTCGCCAATGTCCTGTCCGAAAAGGAAAAGATCGGGTTCTATAAAAAAATCGCCTGCCTTCAGCCCTATCATGACACGCCGACCGAAGCTGCGCTGAAATTCGTGCTTACCGGCGACCGGTACAAAGACGCCGAAGGCATCATCCTCTTCAGCGACGGCCAGCCCGATTCACTGAGGAAGAAGATCATGTCAAAGGACGCCCTGCTCAAATCGATCAGGGACGAAAATTCCTCGAAGAAAAAGATCTTCACGGTCGGCGTCGGCACCGAGTTCAGGAACCGGGAAGACTCCGAAGCGGTTGATTTTCTTAAAAAGCTCGCGCAGCAGAACGAAGGCTTTTACATCGGCTTTTAATTCCCTGGCGCTTGCTTTATCATCCCCCTTTAATAAGAAAAACGGGGGGATGTTGACCGCGGCATGCGGCCCTCACCCGTGTTTCAGCGATATTATGTCAGCAATAATGAAAAAAAACTTGATTAAAACCGCGCTCCGGCCGCTAATCTGCTAATAATAAACAAATCCCGGTTATCATACCGTAATACGCCCCTGCGAGGGCCCCGGAACCGAAAAGAGGAAACCATGATTGAACGCTACTCACGCCCTGAAATCGCGAAGATATGGGACCTTGAAAACAAATTCCGCCTGTGGCTGGACATCGAAATCGCCGCGTGCGAGGTCCACTCCGAAATGGGGATCATCCCCCCGGACGACCTGAAAACCATAAAAGAAAAGGCCGACTTTTCCGTTGGCCGGATTCTTGAAATCGAAAACCAGGTGCACCATGACGTGATCGCCTTCCTCACCGCGGTGGGCGAGCATGTCGGGCCCGCGAGCAGGTACATCCACTACGGGCTCACCTCGAGCGACATCGGCGACACGGCCCTGTCAATGCAGATGATACAAGCGGGGAAGATACTCCTACAGGGCCTTGACGCGCTCATCGGGGCCCTCAGAGAAAAAGCGCTGAAATACAAAGACACCCCGTGCATGGGCCGCTCGCACGGGGTACACGCCGAGCCAACGACCTTCGGCATGAAGATGGCGCTGTACTACGCCGAATTCAGGCGCGACCGAGAGCGCATCGAGCGCGCCATCGAAAACGTCTCGTTCGGAAAATTCTCCGGCGCGGTGGGGACCTTCAGCAACATCGACCCGGACGTTGAGGTGCGCGTGTGCGAAAAGCTCGGCCTCAGCCCCGACCCGATATCCACGCAGGTCATCCAGCGCGACCGCCACGCAGAATACATGGCGGCGATCGCCATAACCGCGGGGACCCTTGACCAGCTCGCCACCGAGATACGGCACCTTCAGCGCACCGAAGTGCGCGAGGCCGAGGAGCCCTTCCAGAAGGGACAGAAGGGCTCGTCCGCCATGCCGCACAAGCGCAACCCGATCCTGTGCGAGCGCGTGACCGGGCTTTCGCGCGTGATCAAGGCGAACCTGAACGTCGCGCTCGACGACATGACCCTGTGGCACGAACGGGACATCTCGCATTCATCGGCCGAGCGCGTCATCCTTCCCGACTCGACCGTGGCGCTCGACTACCTGATACACCGCATGATCTTCATCATATCGGGCCTGCACATCTACCCCGAAAACATGATGGAAAACATCGAAAAGACCGGTGGCCTGTTCTACTCGCAGACCCTGCTCCTGAAACTGGTCGAGAAAGGCCTCTCGCGCGAAGACTCATACGCCGTTGTCCAGGGAATGGCAATGAGGGTATGGAAGCGCGAAGGCTCGCTCCGCGACCTGTGCGAGAAAGACCCGGTGATCTCGCAAAAGATCGGGGGCAAAGAGCTTGACGAAATATTTGACCTGGGCAGGTACCTGAAAAACATCGGGTACGCCTTTTCCAAGGCGGGCCTGTAAGGACACCGGCAGTGGCCCTGAAATTCCACATCGAGACCTTCGGCTGCCAGATGAATAAAAGCGATTCAGAGGCAATGGCCCTTTCACTCATCAGAAGCGGGTTCACTGAAGCCGGGAGCGAGGACGATGCCGACATCGTGGTGTATAACACCTGCTCGGTTCGGGAACACGCAGAAAACCGCGCCCTGTCACGGTTCAGGGCCGCGAAGCGGCAGGTCAGCGCGAAGGGAGGCATCGCGGTGCTCGCGGGATGCATGGCCCAGCGCATCGGCAGCGGCCTTGTGGCCCGGGGCGTGGCCGACCTTGTCGTGGGCCCGTACCAGTCCCCGGTGATCGGCGAGATAATCCGCGAGTTCCTGAAAAGCCGCGGCAGCGCGCTCTTCCTCTCGCAGGAGACAGACGACTTCGCGCCGAGGATCGACCCTGGCCTGGCATCCATCAGGGGCGCCTTCCCCTGGCACAAGTGGGTAACCATCACCCACGGGTGCGAGAACAACTGCACGTACTGTATCGTGCCGTCGGTCCGGGGAAGGCTGATATCGTTCCCGTCGAAAACGATCCTGGACTACCTGGACGACCTTGAAAACGAAGGCATTACCGAAGTCACCCTTCTGGGCCAGAACGTGAACCAGTACGGCACCGACAGCGGCGACATCCCGTTCGCCCGCCTGCTTGAAAAAACCGCCGGGCATGAGGGGTTCCAGCGCGTGAACTTCATTACGTCGCACCCGAAAGACTTCAGCGACGACATCATCCGCGTTATCAAAGACCACGAAAACATATCCAGGGCCATACACCTTCCCCTGCAGAGCGGGTCAGACCCGGTGCTCGCGGCCATGAACCGGCAGTACACCATGGGCCACTACATGGCCGTCGTGGATAAAATCAACGCGCTCATCCCTGACCATTCGCTGTCGACCGACCTGATCGTGGGGTTCCCCGGCGAAACCGCAGACGATTTCAGGAGGACCCTTGACGCGGTACGCACCATCCGCTTCGACAGCGCCTTTACCTACGCGTATTCGCCGCGGCAGGGAACGCCGGCCTGCTCCCTTGACGACAGCCTGGACCACGAAAAAAAGATCATCCGCCTTGAAGAGCTGATCGCCGTGCAGCGTGAAATCGGCCGAGAAAAGCTCGAAGCGCGCATTGCCAGGACCGAAGAGGCCATTGTTGAACGGATAAGCAAAAAATCAGCGCACAAGGTGATGGCAAAGACCTTCCTCGACCATCCGGTCATTCTGCCGGGCACTGCCGATGACCTGGGCAAAAAAATCACGGTGCGCATCGAAAGCATCAACGGCACATCGCTCCTGGCAAGCAGGGTAAACTGACACCTTAATAATCATGTAAACACTGATATATGCGTTCACTACACTACATCGCGGCCGCTTTACTTGCTGTCATCACCTGCATGGCAACCCTGCCCTGTTTAGCGGCGGGGGGGGATGACGCGCACGCCTTTGACCGGGTGCGCGAAGCGTACGGGAGCGGCGACAGAAACAGGGCGCTCGCCCTGTCCCGCGAATTTCTGAAAAAGCATCCCCAAAGCGGGCTGGTGCCCGACGCGCGCATGGTCATTGCCGACTGCCAGAGCGACCCCGAAGAGGCACTGAAACTGTACGCCGTTGTCAGGGACAAATACCGCTACTACCCCCGAAGGGACCGCGCCCAGTACCGCATCTGCGAAATACATTTTTTTCTCTCGCAGTGGAAGGCGCTCGCAGAAGAGTCAGCGCGCGGGATATCGCTGTTCGACCGGGGCGCTTACAGTGACGATTTTCATTACTACCGCGCGGTCGCCGCGGTACAGCTCGGCATGCTCGAAAATGCCGAAGAGGAATGCCACCGGATGATCGACAAAAGCCACAACTATTCCTCGCTCGCGCGTGCCCTGGTGCTGCTCTCGTACGTAATTCGGAAGAAAACCGGGTACTCGCGCGAATACATCTACTCCCTGCGCGAGCTCGCCCTGGGCTTTGAAAAGGCCGACCTGTCGCCTTCCACGCTGTATCTGCTGGGAAAATTCTACGAATCGCGCCATGAATGGAACAGGGCCTATTCGGCCTTCACCGATATTGTTGACCGCTTTCCCCGCTCGCCTGAGGCGAACTTCTCCCGGCAGCGGCTGGAAACGCTGAAAGAAAAAAATCCGCGCAGGGAAAAATATCTTCCCGATGACAAAACCGTCAGGGAAACCGACCAGTTCGACCTTCAGCCTGAAATAGACGTAACCGACGAAGACACTGAAACAGGATGGTATTATTCGCTGTCGATCGGGCCGTTTCCCTCGCTCAGGGAAACGAAAAGGATCGAGCGCGAGCTTGCCGAATTCGAGGCGCTCAAAGTGGCCCGGCTGCGGAGCAGCTACACGATCTACCTGGGAAAATTCGGCACCAGTGACGAAGCGCTTGAAACAAGGGTGCGCCTCGCCGAAGAATTCGGCATCAACGCCACCATCGTGCGCGTTTCAAAAGATTCGGGCCGGCAGTACATTTACGGGGAATAGGCATGGATTCCAAACTCACACCCATGATGAAACAGTACCTGGACATCAAGAAAAAACACCAGGGAGAGATACTCTTTTTCCGCATGGGCGACTTCTACGAAATGTTCTTCGACGACGCGCACGAGGCGTCGAAGATCCTCGACATCGCCCTGACCTCGCGCCAGAACGACGTGCCCATGTGCGGCATCCCCTATCACGCGGCCGAAAGCTACATCGCCCGGCTCATCAAGGCGGGCAAAAGGGTCGCCATATGCGAACAGATGGAAAACGTCCCCAGCTCGGGGACCATCGTGCGCCGGGACGTGGTGCGGATCATCACCCCGGGGACGGTGATCGAATCGAACCTGCTGCAGTCGGACGACAACAATTTCCTGGGATCGGTCATCATAGACAAAAACGAGATAGGCCTCGCCTTTGTGGACATATCGACCGGCGACTTTTTCATTTCATCCATCAGCAAGTCACCGGACCTGTTCAGGGGTGAGGTCGCCCGGTTCAGCCCCAGCGAGGTGGTATTTCTCGAAGGTGACGATCCGGGCGACATGGCGTACGCCGATTACCTGAAAAGCAAAAACATCCCCCTGTACCGGATCAACGAATGGCTGTATGACCGGGACTACATGGAAAGCCTCCTGTGCGAGATATACGGGATCGCGAGCGTCAAGGGACTGGGCATCACCGCGGCAATCGACATCATCACCGCGGGATCAATACTCCAGTACCTCAGGGAAACGCACCGCAGGGCATTCGACCACCTCAAGTTCCCGCAGAAGATGCTCTCAAGCGCGCGCATGGTGCTGGACGAGGCCTCGATCGCGAACCTTGAACTCGTGACCAGCCTGCAGGACGGGACCCGAAGCAGGACGCTCTTTTCGGTGCTCAACCACACGAGCACGGCAATGGGAAAAAGGGGCCTTGAGCGCATCATACTCCAGCCCCTGCTCGACCGCGATGAAATCGAAAAACGCCTGGACATGGTGCAGTACTTTCATGAATTCCACCGGCTCACGGACGATGTCCGGGCGTCGCTGAAAGAGGTGCTCGACCTTGAACGCCTGGTTTCACGGTTCATCCTGGGGAGAATTTTTCCGAGAAATTTCCTGGCGGTGAAATCGTCAATCGGGGCCGCGCGCAGGATACGGGAACTGCTCGCCGAACAGCCCCATGACCGCTCCCGCGAACTGGCTGAAGCGCTTCCGGACCTCGACGATATTGCCGCCGCGATCCGGGCCGCGGTCGACGACGACCCTGCTCTGACCCCGGAACAGGGCCGGGTCATAAGGCCCGGGTTCAACAGCGAACTGGACAGGCTGCACGGCCTCAAGACCAACGCGCGCGAATGGATCGTCCGCTACCAGGAAGAGGAAAAATCCAGGCTCGGGATACCCACGCTGAAGATCAAGTTCAACAAAATCCTCGGCTACTACATCGAGATGTCCAAGGCGCAGGCGGTCAACATCCCCGAGAACTATTACCGCAAGCAGACCCTGGTGGGGTCAGAGCGCTTCACCACTGACCGGCTCCAGGAATTCGAGACCGACATCCTCACCTCATCGGAAAAAATCGTCGCTATCGAGAAGGATGAAATCGAAAAGCTCCGGGTCATGGTGCTCTCGCGGCAGGATGACATCCAGAAGCTCGCCGCGGTCATCGCAGAAATCGACATCTACGCGTCCCTGGCAACCGCGGCCCAGCAGAACCATTACGTGCGCCCCTGCTTCAACGGCGAGGGATACATCCATCTCAAGGAAGGACGCCACCCGGTCGTGGAAAAATACTACACCAGGGAGGTGTTCATCCCCAATGACATCAACCTTGACGCTGACGAAAACACCATTGCCCTGATAACCGGCCCGAACATGGCCGGAAAATCGACCTACATCCGCATGGCTGCCGTGATTCAGCTCATGGCGCAGATCGGGTCTTTCGTGCCTGCAGAAAAGGCCGACCTCCCCCTGGTTGACCGCATCTTCACCCGCATCGGCGCCTCGGACAATATCTCACGGGGCGAATCAACGTTTCTCGTTGAAATGAACGAGACCGCGGTGATCCTGAACAACGCGACGGAAAGAAGCCTTTTAATCATGGATGAAGTGGGACGGGGCACCAGCACGTACGACGGGCTCTCGATCGCCTGGGCAGTGGTTGAATACATTCTCAGGTACCTGAAGGCAAAGACCCTGTTCGCGACCCATTACCATGAACTCACCCGCCTGGGGGCGAAAAAAGGCGTGGTCAACTACAATGTCCTGGTCAGGGACAACATCAACGGCGTCGACTTTCTGCACAAGGTCGTGCACGGCGCGGCGGACCGCTCCTACGGCATTCACGTGGCGCAGCTCGCCGGGATCCCGCGGCAGATCGTATCCCGGGCAACAACCATTCTTGAGCGCCTTGAAAACAGCAAAAAGCAGGAAATTCCGGTGGACGACAATACCGATGAAAACCAGCTCGAAATTTTCAACGCGTCAAACCACCGGGTCATCCAGGCAATCCGCACCATTGACGTGGATAAAATCACCCCTCTTGAAGCGCTCAATGAAATAAACAGGCTGAAAAAACTGGTTGACTGAATTTCTGTCCTATTTAAGAGCTGCAATGGCCTGAACAGGAATTATTCCCGGGGATAATCATATTTTATTAGAATTTGCTTGCTTTTATGCCGATTTTTATATAAATGTAATATCATTACCGGTTAACGGGCTGAATTTTCTATTTATTTATGCAAGCGTAAATCACAGCCTTTCAGGGATGCAAACAGCGCCGGGAATTTTGACTTATCAGAATGCGGATGAGCTACGAGGAACAATGACAACGACCCAGTTTAAAGTGGAAAATTACCTGGCCAATTCATTCATCGTTGTTGAAGGGAAAAAAAATTCCAACAATTTCTACATAATTCGAAGCGGCAAGGTCAAGGTCATGAAGGAAAACCCCGTTGCCGCGGAAGAACCCTTTACCATATTCGGCCCGGGCGATTTCTTCGGCGTCGTTTCCTGCATGAGCGGCCATGCGCGCATTGAAACCGCCATCGCCCTTGAAAACGTTTCACTGATATCCGTTGAACGCGAACTCTTCGGCGTGCTTATCCAGAAAAACCCCGCGGTCGCGATGAAGATCATCCGCTTCTTCAGTCGAAAGCTCCGTGAATTCGACCAGGCAATTACCCATCTCACGTTTAAAAACAGGGTTGAAGAAGACCCGTCGCATCTGTTCAACATCGGCGAATACTACATGAAAAAAAGGGTCTTTAATTACGCGGTTTACGCTTTTCAAAAATTTCTGCAGCACTGCCCGAACAATACCCAGAGAGACCTGGCAATCGAACGGCTGAAAACGCTCAAGGCACCCTATACGGTTCAGGCGCCGCCGAGCACCGGCAACATGAACCGCAACTACAAAGACAAGACAATGATCTTCTGCGAATATGAACCGGGAGAAGAACTGTTTATCATCCAGTCAGGTAAAGTTAAAATCACGAAAATCGTCAATGAAGAGGTACTGCTGGCCGTGCTGAAGGCCGGGGACATTTTCGGTGAAATGGCCCTTCTTGACAACAAACCCCGCAGCGCTTCAGCGATTACCTTCGGGGATGTCGGCGTGCTGGCCATAAACAAATCAAACTTTGAAACCATGGTCCAGGCGCAGCCGCAGCTGGCCACAAGGCTCATCCAGCTCTTGAGCGAGCGCATATGGACCGCGTACCGGCAGCTGGAAAACCTGATGATTCGTGACCATATCGGAAGGATCTACGACACCCTTCTCATCCAGATCGAAAAACAGAAAATTAAAATATCACCAAAAGCTTCTCATGGTTTTGATTTCGGAACCAAGGAGCTGATCAACATGGTGGGTTTCCCTCCCGAGAAAGGAGAAATTCTCATGGTCCAGCTGCTTGAAGATAAAAACATCCGTCTTGGCGAGGGCAAGATAATATGCTCAGACCTGGAAGAGCTTGAAAAATCGGCCCTGTTTTACAGAAAAAAATCAGCCATGGAACGAAAGCGTGAAATCAATAAAAACAAAAATATTTAAAATTCTAATTTCCCTCATCGGTATTGTTCTTTTAATCATAGGCCTCTTAGCAGGCCTGTTTATTTATTTCTTCCCCAAAGAAAAAATAAAAGCGATCGCGATCGAACAGGCCAGAAAAACCATAAACCGCGAACTCACTGTTGAAGATATCCGTTACAGCCTGAGCGGAATAATCCTGGACAATATAGAAATCCTGAATAAAACAGGAAACGACGTCCCGGAAGAGGAAAAAATTTTCGCCCGCGCTGACAGCATTTATCTCCGGTTTTCAGTGCTTGACCTTCTCGAAAAAAAAATCAAGTTCAGCTACATATACCTGGAGAACTTCAGGTTCAATATAATCTTCGACGAACAGGGCCAGTCTAACCTCGAACAGCTGGTCCAGGACCTGACCAGAACAACAGGGGACCCCGGCGTTTCCGCGAGCATATCCAATATCAAACTCAACAACGCTGAAATCACGCTCAAAAAGGCGCCTGAAATTTTACGGCCGCTTGAGGGAACGTATTATCTCTCCGGAAGGCTTCAGTTCACCCGATCGGGAGATATCCTCGTCGCTGACAGTGAACTGCGACTGCCTGAAGACAGGGGCACCATGCTCCCGGAACTCACGGTTCATACCGGAAAAGGCGGATTTAAAATTATCGGAAATGTCGAACTGAAAAAAACGTCCCTGCTCTGGGTATACCAGTGGGCCACGAATCCCAAACCCTATAACCTGATTACGGGAAATATTACTGACCTGACCATAACCACCGAAGCCGTTGAAGGCTTTGTCAAAGCATCGTCAACCCTGACCAACTCGAAGCATCTGCTCTACGCGGACGGTTTCTGCAGGGTAAGCATCAAGGACCGTACCGTGCTTATTGCCAACACCAAAGGGAAGATAAACAATTCAACCCTGTGGTTTAATTACCTCCAGTTTTCATTTTCCGGGACCAACGTGAAATTCGACGCCAAAAACATTGACGCGCAGGTCACGGATGTCATCCCCCTGGTAGACGTAATTCCCGGAAAACTTTACGGAAAAATGGAGGGGGAGCTCTCCTACGGCAAGGGGATTTTCAACACAAAAGCGCGTGTTTCTAATGCGGGATATGATTTTCCCGGCAAAACGATTTCCGGGGTTAGCACTGACCTGACCATCATCAACAACCAGTTTAAAAAAAGCGATATTGCCGCGACTGTGCTGGGCCAGCCCTGCACGGTATCCATTGCTTCAACGGACAGAACGCTCAACAGAATGTTTCTCAATATCGTCGCGGAAAAGTTTGTTTTCCCTGACAAAAAAGAAAGCGACTTTCAGGACCTCGACCTTTCATTCCCGCTTGAAGTCACGGGACAGGCGAAGATAAACCAGTTCATATTCAAGGATTATATATTTTCGGGACTCGAGGCCCGGTACCTGCTCTCAGGGAAAAAGCTGACGCTGAACACGCTTACAACAGGATTCATGGAAGGCACGGTCAGGGGGAACGCAACCATAGACACGACAGTAAGCCCTCCCCTTACTTCAGCGCAGCTTGCCTTTGACAGCGTCAAGCTTCACCGCCTCTTTGCTCAGAGCAAACTTTTCAATAACCGGTTTTACGGGAACATCAGCGGAAACGCCAATGTAACCCTGCTGCTGAGAGAAAACATCCTTGATACGATCAAAGGAAAGACCGAATTCACTGTTGAAAAAGGCAAGATCACCAATACCGGCATACAGAACGGTCTGGGCATCTGGCTCGCTGAGCTGAAATACAAAATAATCGACCTGGAATTCAATAAAATCTACGGCAACATCGACATCAGCGGCCCGCATTACGTGGTCAACTCTTTCATATTCAATTCGCAGAACATCCGTTTCAATATCAAGGGTTCCTTTAACCGTGACCTCGTCGCGGAACCCCTGTTCATCAATATGGAGTTTTCAAAATATTTCATCCAGGACATCGCGCGGCCTCTTGTTGTCGCTTCGGGTTACACCAAGTATCTCAAGGGAGACTGGTACTATATCCCCTTCCAGGTTTCGGGCGACCTCACCAACAGTAAAAACATCAAAAAGATCTACTGATCAGTAGCGCCTGTCGGCGAAATTGATCCATCCCCCCGCTTCGACCAGCGAGCGGTCGAAATCGGCAAGGGCAAAGCTTACCTTCTCTTCAATCCCGGACGCGGTAAAAGTAAACGTATTATCGTCGAGGTTCGTCTCCACTGCCGTTTCCTTTCCGGAAAAACGCCGAAAAAGCATGTCAATGGTTTCACGGGGAAGCTCAACAGCCATCATGCCGCAGTTGTACATGTTCTGCCTGAATATCCTGGCGAAATTCTCCCCGATCACCAGGTAGATACCATTCACCTCAAGGGCCCAGGGAGCGTGTTCCCGGGAAGAACCGCAGCCGAAGTTCTCCCTGGTCACGATAACTGATTTACCCCGGATATCCTTTTCAGGCGAGAAGCCCTCGAGTTTCAGGTCTTCAAGCAGATAGGGTTTCAGCGCTTCCTTTGATATTTCAGTAAGGTATTTCGCGGGGATGATTTCGTCGGTATTGATGTCCCCCCTGTCCAGAAAAAGCACTTTACCGCTGAACTTATTCATCATCGTCCTCCCTGGCCGTCAAATAACGGTGAATTGGTTATATGGCCCGCGAGTGCCGTTGCCGCCGCGGTGGCCGGGCTCATCAGGTGCACCATGCCCCCCTTGCCCATCCTGCCGTTGAAGTTCCTGTTCGTGGTGGACGCGCATACCTCGCCCGGGGCAAGAACGCCGTTGCTCATTCCCAGGCACGCGCCGCAGGTCGGGTTGGTCACGCAGAATCCCGCGTCCATGAATATACTGATCAGTCCCTCTTCAAGGGCCTGGCGGTAAATTCCGGGAGTCGCCGGTGATAGCACGGCTCTGACCCCGGGGCTGATCTGCTTCCCTTTAAGCACCAGTGCCGCCTGGCGCAGGTCCTCGATCCTGCCGTTGGTGCATGAGCCGATATACACCTGGTCAACCGGTGTGCCTTCCAGCTCCCTGACCGGTTTCACATTGTCGGGCTTGTACCCGAACGTCACCACCGGCTCAAGGGATGACACATCGAACTCCAGGACCTCGTCATAGGCCGCGTCAGTATCGCTGACCCATTTCCGGTAATCGGCAAGGGCCTTTTCCCTGGTCCCGTAGCCGTCCCTGATGAACTCCCACAGGTAATCCACGGTCTTCATGTCGGGATAGCATATCCCGGTTGTCGCTCCAGCCTCGATCGCCATGTTGCACAGGGTCATCCGCGATTCCATGCTCATGCCGTCAACCACGGGGCCCGTGAATTCCATGATACGGTTGGTCGCGCCGTTCACCCCGATCCGGGAAATGATTGACAGTATCACGTCCTTGGCGTACACGCCCTGCCGCAGCGTGCCGGTGATGTTCACCTTCATGGTGACCGGAGTTTTAAAGGTGCATACCCCTTTAAGCATGCCCACCTCAAGGTCGGTGGTGCCCACTCCCGCGGCAAAGGCGCCGAAGGCGCCATGGGTGCAGGTATGGGAGTCGCCCATTATGATAGTATATCCCGGCCGCGAAAAACCCTTTTCGGGAAAAATCGCGTGGCATACCCCGTTGCGGCCTATGTCAAAAAAGTCTTTAATACCCTGGCGGCCGGCCCAGTCGCGTATGATCTTTCCCTGCATCGCGGTCTTGGTGTCCTTGGCCGGGGTGACATGGTCGATAACGGCCTTTATTTTTGAAGGGTCAAAAACCCTGTCCATCCCCCGCGCTACCAGGTCATTTATGGCAATGGGAGTGGTGATTTCATGGCAGAAAACCGCGTCGAGTTTCAGAACGTGAAACCCGCCCGGCAGTTCATCGATCCGGTGAGCATCAAATATTTTTTCCGCAATGGTCTTTCCCATACTCTTCTCCTTGATAACTTTAATCCCTGAAATAAAACATCTTGGGCGGGGTGATCACCCACAGGGCCTTTAACGTCCCCTCCCCCCTGTTCCGCAACACATGCGGTATATCCGACAAAAATGAAATACAGTCACCCTCATGCAGGTCGAACTGGTCACTGCCGTAACCGAGCTCTCCCTCGCCCTCCAGGATATATCCCATCTCACGCCCCATATGGCCGTAATCGGCGCTCCCCTTTTCCGATCCCGGGGCTATCTCGAGAATGAAGGCCTCGATTTCATGCTCCTCAGCGCTTCCCCGCATCAACGAAAGCTGGCTGTAGCTGACCCCGCTGCGTTCAAGCCGCTGCCGTTCATCCCTGCGCACCAGGTCAACCTGGCGTTTCTGACGATAGTCGCTGAAAAGATAATACAGGTCAACTCCCAGGACATCGGCAATGGAAAGCAGCGTATCAATAGAAGGAGAGACCCGGTTTCGCTCGATCTGTGAAATCAGGCTTTCACTGACATTGGCTTTGTCCGCGACCTCCTTCAGGGTAATACCCCTGCGCTCCCTGACATTTCTCAGCTTGTCCCCGAAATGATACTGGGCATCCTTCTTTATCAATACTGAAACTCCTTAAGTATTTATTAAGTCATAGACAAAAAAAAGAGTTCTCCGTCAACTCTTTTTCTTTTTCGCTCAGTTAACTCCGGCACCTTTCGGAGATTTATTTTCCCGATCGCCCTCATGGTCATCATGAGAACCACCGGATGAATCATCATCAGGGATCTCTATAAACGCGATACGATTCCCCTTTTTCACCACATTAAGGTTCCCGGCTTTCTGGAATTTACCCATCAGCAGTTCCATGGCCAGGGTATCTTCGATTTCAGTCTGGATGACCCTGCGAAGGTTCCGGGCGCCGTATTTATCATCAAAACCTTTATCTATGATATATTTTTTTACCGCGGGTAAAAAGTGCAGACACAGGGACTGTTCCTCAAGACGCTCGTTGATCTCATCAAGCATCAAATCAACGATTTTGCGGATGTGCTTCTTCTCAAGCTTGTGAAAAAAGACTATCTCATCAACACGATTGATAAATTCAGGGCTGAAAATCCTGTTCAGCTCCTCGGTGACCCGCTCATCATGCCCGCCGGAACCGCCTGCTTCACTGCTGAACCCGAGCTTCCCGCCTTTCTGGTATTCCCGGTTGCCGATGTTCGATGTCAGTATAATGATGGTTTCCCTGAAACTAACCGTAATGCCGGTCCCGTCAGTGAGTTCCCCTTCTTCAAACACCTGCAGCAGGATATTGAACACATCGGGATGGGCTTTTTCAATCTCATCAAAAAGGATGACCGAATAGGGGCGTCGCCTGATCTTCTCGGTAAGCTGCCCACCCTCTTCATACCCGATATATCCCGGAGGCGCGCCGATAAGCCGGGCCACGGAATGTTTTTCCATGTATTCGGACATATCAAGCCGGACAAGGCTCTTCTCCTCATTGAAGAGAAATTCGGCAAGCGCCTTGGCAAGCTCGGTTTTGCCCACTCCGGTCGGGCCGAGAAAGACGAAAACACCCTTCGGACGGTCATTGCGGTGAAGGCCGGTCCTCGATCTCCTGATGGCCCTGCTCACGGATGAGACCGCGCTGTCCTGCCCGATAATACGGTGATGGAGCTCTTCTTCGATGCGGATGAGCTTGTCAGCTTCGGCCTTTTCAATGTTCTCAACCGGGATGCCGGTGTTTTCCGATACCAGGGACGCGATCTGCTCTGACGAAACGCGGATCAAGTATTCCTCTTTGCGTTCCTGCCAGTTCACCAGTTTTTGCTCAAGCACCACGCGCCTGTCATTAATCTGGTCGCGCAGGGCTGCCGCCTGTTCGTATTCCTGGGCAATGACCAGTTCATTTTTCTTTTTATTCAGGTCCTCGATTTCTTTTTCAAGCACTTCAATGTCGCCGGGCCTGGTATAATTTGTCAGGCGCGCCATTGCCCCCGCCTCGTCAATGAGGTCAATCGCCTTATCAGGAAGATAGCGGTCGGTAATATAGCGGTCGGCGAAAATCGCCGCCTTGACCAGCGTCTCATCATCGAACTTGACTTTGTGATGATGTTCATACCGCTGTCTCAGCCCTTTTAAAATGCGGATAGTCTCCTGAACGTCCGGTTCCTCAACAAGGACAGTCTGGAAACGGCGCGCAAGGGCCGTGTCCCGTTCAATATGCAGTTTATACTCGTTAAGAGTCGTTGCCCCGATGCACTGAAGCTCGCCGCGGGCAAGAGCGGGTTTCAGGATATTTGCCGCATCAATGGCCCCTTCTGCAGCGCCCGCGCCGATGATCGTGTGCACTTCATCGATAAAGATGATAATATTCTCGGAGTCACGTATTTCGTTGACCAGGCGTTTGAGACGCTCCTCGAATTCACCCCGGTACTTGGTTCCCGCCACGATGGAAGCCATATCAAGGGACATCACCCTGGCGTCCTGAAGGCTCTCCGGTACCTGTTTCTTTATGATCCGCTGCGCGAGCCCTTCAACAATCGCGGTCTTCCCGACCCCGGCTTCACCGATAAGAATGGGATTGTTCTTTCTCTTGCGTGAAAGAATGCGGATCACGCGGTTTATTTCATCTTCACGCCCGATCACCGGATCAAGCTGGTCCATTTCCGCGGCCTTGGTGAGATCATGGGCATACTCATCAAGCGCCGGAGGTTTGGTGCCGGTCTTGGTTTTCTGCATTTTTTCAGCGCCGATTTTAACGCCAAGCACGCGCAGTATCTCATTGCGGATTACATTGTAATCGTAACCGGCTTTGATCAGGAGGTCCAGGCCGGAACAGCTTCCTTCCCTGAAGATCGCCAGCAGAAGATGCTCGGTCCCGACATAGGAATTTTTCAGTTTCTGGGCCTCTTCTTTCGCGTATTCAATCACCGTCTTGAAGCGCGTGCTCATGGGGATCTTGCCCAGGATGATCGTTGATCCTGATTGACGGATTGAGTGCTCAATTTCATTGATCACCCGGCCGAAGTTAATGCCGAGATTTTTTAATATTCGTGCCGCGACCGATTCCTCGTCTTTAAGCAGGGAAATCATGATGTGTTCGGGCTCAAGGCTGTCGGTGTTGAGCCGCTTCCCTTCGGCCTGGGCCATTATTTCCAGAATCTTTTTTGATCTTTTGGTAAATTCAAACATCACAAATCTCCGACAGTACGAAACATCGACCTGAGATAATCGGCCCTGAGCCGGTCACACTGGCTGTTGCTGATAATTGCGTCCCTGAAATAATTCTGCAGATGGGACCACTGGATATTGACCATCATGTCATTTATGGCAGACATGTCCAGGTTCTTGATAAACGCGAGAATTATCCCGAAACGGACATTGGAAAGGTGCTCCATCGCTTCCCCGTAGGTCATTGTCCTTGCGGAGCGCACTATTCCCAGAGAGCGGAAGACCCTGTCCTCGAGCCTGTTTCTTCCGGTGAGCACCGCTTCATCCCGTTCGCTGTCCTCACGGGAAATAAGACTGTTCACCGCGCTGTCCATTATTTCGATTATATCAACTTCACTCAGGCCGAGCGAAGCCCTGTTCGATACCTGAAAAATACTGCCGATACTTTTACGGTTTTCTCCCACTGTTCCCTTGAGCTCGACACCGCGCTCCTTGAGAAAAGGGATCATTTCCCCGATGCGGTTCCTGAACGTGAGCGCGGGAAGATGAAGCATGACTGAACACCGCAGGCCCGTCCCCAGATTCGACGGACACGCGGTAAGATGGCCCAGGGTTTCGGAAAAAGCGTAAAACACATAGCGGTTTAATTCGTCGTCAACCGTATCGGCGAGCCTGAACGCTTCATGGAGCTGCAGGCCGGGTTTGATGACCTGTATCCGGTAATGATCTTCCTCGTTAAGCAATATGGAAAAATCATCACTGCCATCCAGAAGGACCATGCTCTTCGAGGATGTTTCCATCTCATGGGTAATGATATTTCTCTCCCTGAGAAAACGCTTCTCATGGGCGTCAAGATCGGTCAGATCAATAATCAGGGACCTGTCTGCAAAGCATGACTCGGCGGCAAAGCGTTCGAGAGAATGCCTGATGATATAGGATTCCTTGTCTTCAAGGATATGAGGGAACGGCACGGAATGCATGTTCCGCGCGAGCCGTATCCTGCATGAAAGCACGATATCGCTTTTCGGGCCGGCCAGGGACCAGAAACCGGGCTTCTGGGATACATCTTCAATAATCACAATTCAGCACCTTCACTCTTGAGTTCCTTCAGCCGGTCACGCAATACGGCCGCGTCTTCATACCGTTCCTCGAATACGGCGAGATCAAGTTCTTTTTTTATTCCCTCAACCGAATCAACCCGCATATACGTTTTAACTGCAATAGATTCTTTAAAGGAATCAGAGGAGTAGCGGGGGAATTTTCCCATGTGCTTTTTATCGCCGTGATAACCGCTTATGATCGAATCAAGCGATTCTTTAAAAGAAATATAGCAGTCCGGACAGCCGAGCTGCCCTGTCTTGTTGTATTCGAGGTATGAATATCCGCAGACCTTGCAGTAAAAATCCTCTGCAGTATTGTCAATCTCGGTCAGATCAAGAAAGGAAAGCATTTCCGGCATGGAAAGGGAAAAGTTCGAAAGCTTGGCATTAAGGCCGACTTCCCTCGCGCATGCTTCACACAGGTGCACCTCGGATTTTACATCCTTGATTATTTCCGTAAGGTGAATAGTTGCTTCATTTTTTTTGCAGCGTTCGCATTCCATAATAGAACCCCGGGTCATAATTCAAAAAAAAACATATAAACATTTATTTCAATTGAATTATTTCCACCACCTACTAAATAATATACAGTTAAATAATTATTGTAAACAATAATTTAACGGCTCATTTAAAAATCAGATTTTTCATTGCATTTCTGATAAGATATGAGCAGATGTACCATTATAAATATTCACCCTTTGCCTGTCGACATATATACGAAATTATTCAAAGAACGTGAGAATATCCATGCGTAAATTCTGGAAGAGAAATGACAATAAGGGAATTCCATTCTTTATTTCAATCGGCGCTGGCCTGAACCAGATCCCGCTCATAAGGGAAGCCAAAAAACAGGGTTTCCATGTCATCGGGGTCGACACCAATCCCAATGCTCCCGGGTTTGTCAATTGCGACCTGAAGATCCAGGAATCGATAGTGAACTATAACGAGATTTACCTGAAACTGCAGGAACTTCTTGTTGACGGGGTCATCCGCGGAATCATGACCAAGTCGTTCGGACATGCCATTAAAACCACGGCGTTCCTGGCGGAAAAATTCGATATCCCTTTTCTTCCGTTTTCAAAATGCGACGCATTCACGGACAAGACATTGATGAAAAACCTTTTCCTGCAAAACGCGATCCTCACGTCAAGGATCATCCAGGCCGGGCATACGCTGAAAAAAGAAAAAATCACCGAGGGAGGGTTCCCCCTTGTTTTTAAACCCCGCAGCGGCCATGCAAAAAAAGGGGTGAGGCTCATCAATGACATGCATGACCTCAACGCATGCCTCAAGGAAACAACACAGGGAAAAAACAGCTTCATTCTTGAAGAGTTCATAAAGGGGGATGAAATAATCGCCCTGGGCATCGTCAACAACAGGGAATTCCATCTCGTTGACATAACCGATAAAAAGACAACACCGCCGCCCCTGTTCGTTGATCTCAGGCACAATGCCCCGTCAAAACATGAAGAGCTTTTCGCCAAAATTCAGCACACAGGCCAGAAAGTGTCCCGGGCCTTTGACATAACAACCTCACCGCTGGTCATGGAATTCATCGTCACCGAAAGCAGGGAACTGTACCTGATCGAGGCAGTGCCCGAGTTCGGCGGTGAATTTCTCGTGGACATACTCGTCCCGTCAAGAATGGGCTACAACTTCATCGGTGAAGCCATCAGGGCCTGCACCGGAACCGGGTTCACTCCCCCGCCGCCGATATCCAGAAAAAACAGGAAGGCCGTTGTAGTCCAGTACATCAGCGGGCAGAAGGGAATACTCGCCTCGTGCAACCCGAACGGGCCGCGCAAAATAAATGGTTCGGTCTTTTCCAGGATATTCAAGGAAATCGGCTCGGAAGTCCAGGAGCCGCTCGACAATCTTGACAGGATCGGCGTGGTTGCCGTACAGGCAAAGACCGGCGAGCAGGCATTCCAGCTCGCTGATGAGGCCGTTGACAGCTTGAACATCAGGATCAAAAAATGAACATTGAGTGGGACCGGCATTATGAAACGGCCAGATCGGAGCTGTTTTTCCCTGACGAAAACCTGGTAAGGCTGCTGAATAAATACCTGCGCGAACGCGGAAACGCCGATCTCACCGCGGCGGATATCGGCTGCGGCAGCGGACGGCACGTAAAACTGTGCTCAGACCTCGGGATAAAAACCGTTCTGGCCATGGACATCAGCCACCGGGGGCTGCTCACCTGTAAAAAAAATTTCGGTTCATGCCCTGTTCAAAATGACAACAGGGCGCTTCCCCTGAAGGAACATTCACTTGACATGGCAATCGCCTGGGGATCGCTGCATTACGCGACCAAAGAAGACTTCACGCTCATGATCGCTGAAATCAGGCGGACGCTTAAAGAGCGGGGGCGGATGTTTGCCACACTGCGTTCTTCGCGGGACACGCACCTGAAAAAGGGGACGAATCTCGGCAACAACACCTGGGTAACGGACCTGTCAGACATTAAGGGTTCGGTGGTCTCCTTCTACGATGAGGACGAAGTCAGGGCCGCACTCTCGGCTTTCTCGTCATTCAGGCTCGGGCTCATTGAAAGGACGATCATGGGAGACCTCGGGCAGGTGCTGTCCCACTGGGTTATTGATGCGGAAAAATAACCATATGTTCAGGAATAAACACCAGGCCTGCCCGCTCTGCGGAAGCGAAAAAATCGGCCGCTGCTACACCATCACGAAATACGCCAATCCCTTTACCATAGACAAATGCGAAAAATGTTCCTTTATGTTCATGAATCCGCCTTTTACCGAAGCGGAGATCAAAAACATGTACCGTGAAGATTATTATTCGGGTAAAGCGGACTATTCATACGTTGACGAACGGGAGATCGAGCGCTTTGCCATGCACGTCTGGAAAAAAAGGATGAAATTCATCGCACGCCACGCGCCGGCAGGGAACTATCTCGACGTCGGGGCCGCCTTCGGCGGCCTGATGAAGGCGGCGGAACAGTATTTCATCCCCCATGGCATTGAGATCTCACCGTATGCGGGTGAAAAAGCCTCGGCCCTTTTCCCGGGAAGGGTCCATATCGGGACACTGGAAGACCATCCCTTCAGCGGGGATTATTTCTCAGCGATTACCATGATAGAATTAATCGAGCACCTCGAAGACCCGCGCCGGGCACTGGCTCGATGCCACGGGCTTCTGAAGAAGGGAGGGCTCCTTGTGGTCCAGACCGCGAACATGGACGGCAGGCAGGCCAGACAGCTCAAGGACCGGTATGAATATTTCATGCCCGGCCACCTTTCCTATTTCAGCATGAGCAACCTCCGCAGCACGCTCAGGGAATGCGGTTTTTCCCGCATCAAGGTCTACTATCCCGTGGAATTCGGGCTGATCCCCAAACTGCTCAAGTCTCGGCACGCGTTCAAGTCATTCAAAGACTACCGGGCCTGGCCGCGCATTTCCTGGTACCACGTGAAGAGCAAGGTCCACTGCGGGACCTTCGCCATGACCAGCTCAATGGTCATATACGCGTATAAATAAACAAGCAGGGTATTAATATACTTGACGCGCCAACGGCAGTGCATACAGTTCCGGGATCATTAATGCGATCGTGAAGTCATGAAAAAAATAGCCGCAACAATAATGGAAATTTACACAAGGAACGCGCTGCTCTTCCTGTTTTACGCCCTGGTCATCATTCTTCTCGTTATCGGGTACCGCCTCGAAATATACATGCTCATCAATGAGCACTACCCTGATTTCAGGGGACTTGGCTTTCTGCAGTACCTGAACCTTTCCGGATATTACGATTCAACGGCAGTATTGTACGTCACCCTTTTTTTGTTCGCGCTCATCGCCGCGACCATACGCAAAAAAAAAATATTCATCGTCGCCGTTTCCTTGTCAATAATTACCCTGACCGCGTTTCTTCTGATCAGCATTGACTTTTTTAAAACATACGAAACCACTTTCCAGACCAGCTTTCTGGGCAAAGAACACGCCACGGCCCTGACGAAAATACTGGTATCGTTTTACAGCGAGATGACATCCGCCCTGATAACGAGAATACTGGTGATTTCAGCAGTGATAATAATGCTCACGGTTATCGTGAGCAGGGACTGGTTTTACCGCGGCATCTCCGAACTGGTCACGAAAAGCAGCGGCCGCGTCCTGCATAAGGCCATGCTGCTCATGCCGTTCACGCTCCTTATCATCCTCGCCATTATAAAAATTGCCGGGGCGTCTGAAGATAAATATCTGGCAACCGCGCATCTCGTTTTCAAAAAGCCTTCCAAAGTAATGATCAGCAATCTCCACGAATTCTCGTATAACCCGCTGTACAACCTGCTCGCACCGGAAAAGCAAACAGCACCGCTGGCCCCTTCAGGCCAATTCACCGGTTCACTGCCCGAATTCTTTAACACGACTTCACGAAATTTCACCCGGACCCTGCAAAAAATTGATTCCCCTCCCCGCGGAAAAAAATATAACGTGGTATTGTTCTTCTTTGAATCAACGCCGTCGAAATATCTGAACATCACCGTTAACGGCAGGCATGTCGCGCCGAACTGGCTGCGGCTCATGAAAAACAGTTTCGTTTCTCTGGACCATTACGCGAATTATCCGCTCTCGGCAAATGCCCTTCTGTCAGTGCTGACGTCATCATACAGCATGTTCTCAAAAGAACCGGTCATAGAAAAATATCCTGACGTGCCGCGCAAAACTGCTTCTGAAATACTCAAAGAAAAAGGCTACCGGACCTGCCTGCTGCACACCGGCATGCTTAAATACGCCGGCCAGGACCGTTTTCTCAAGAAAAGAAAATTTGACCGTATCATTCAGTATCAGGACCTGAAAAAGCCGCCCTACGAAGAATGGGTGGGATGGGGGCTCCACGAGCGTTCAATGATTGAACCGAGCATTCAATTCATGAAGGAAGACACAAAAAAACCTTTTTTCGTGATTTACATGCCGGTCAATCCCCATCATCCCTACGCAATTCCTGACAATTCGTATAATATTACCGGCCCCATTGACAGCTCGCTGGACTACCGGGAGAAAAACTGGCTTAAATATTGTAACTCTCTTTATTATTGCGACGCGATTCTGGGTGAACTCGTTGACCGGCTTGAAAAGGAAGGCCTGATGGAGAACACGCTCTTTTTTCTTTTTTCAGACCACGGGGAAGCGTTCTACCAGCACAGGCAAAACTACAACCATCCCCTTTTCATTTATGAAGAAAACGTGCGGGTCCCCTTTCTTATTTACAATAAACAATTCTTCCCTGAAACCGTGCGCTATCAGGGCATATCTAGCCATATTGACATCCTGCCGACAATTCTCGATATCCTTTCAATTGAAACAGAAAGCCCCATGGAGGGTATCTCGCTCTTTTCTCGGCATCAGCAGCAGATGGCGCTGATCCAGACAACCTGGAAGGAAAACCTTATCGGTATCCGCGATGGAAAGTGGAAATATATCCGGCGTATAAGAGACTCATGGGAAGAGCTCTATGATCTTGCGCTTGACCCGGATGAAAAGAATAATCTCGCCGCTGTGGAAAAGCCGACCGCGGAATATTACCGCGCCATTACCCGGAAGGCCAATGCCTACACCATATCGTTTTATGATTCGATTCTTGGAGGAAACAACACTGCGGGAGGGGCCGGGGTGCCCGAAACCGATGGATCAAAAAACACAGGTGTAACTGACTCTGAATGAAAAACCCATGAGGGGAATCGAAGAGCCAACAAACAATAACTGGCTTTCAAGATCATCCCCGGGAAAAAACAGCGGGTTTGTCATAAATGCCTGGCCCTGCACATCGCCATCATCCTCGCTTATACTTCTGTGCCTGTACTTCAGCGGGGTATAATAATATGAAAATAAAAAGCCGAGTTTCCCGTTTTCTGTCAAGGAAAACTCAGGTTCAACCTCAAGACGGAACATCACCTGCGGATACACACTGGCGCTGTCTGAAGAACTGTCGTAGCCGCCCTGAAAGACCCTTGCGGCATCCTCATTCGTCTTCAAAAGGTCCGCATAGGGATTAACACTCATGATATTACTCATGGGAATATCAAGCCGGTAAATGGAAGTGCTGTAGTTTAAATTAACTGAGGCAAAATCGTTAATTTTTAACGAGTAACTGACACCGATAAAAGGCACGCATTTCTGGATAGCCAGCTGGGTAAACTGCGTATAAACCACCGGATCAAAATTTTTCAACCCGTCTTCAGGGCTGGTCATAAAATGAGGGTAGACCTCATTCGAAAGAAGAGACAGATCATCATTCAACTCAAGATAGGTATTGGTAATGCCGAGTTTAATGCGCAACGGATGGATATATGAAAAGTCAACGTAAATATCATTCAGCCACGCCACCGTGTTAAGCGGGCTCTGCATATATGAATCATCAAGATCGAGGCTGATGCTGTCTATAAAAGCGTCAAATCCGTCAGATGATTTTTTCTTTTTCTCAGATTTAAGGTCCTCATGAAATATCCTTACGCTTTTGCTGCCGATTTTCCTTCCGGATTCAGCGTCAATCAGGTCAACCCGGGCTATATATCCGAAAGAATCGTCCGAAACCGAGCCGGTTATATAACAATGCCTGTTTTCCTTTTTGCCGGTAAGCATTTTTAACCGTTTCTGGATATCTGACTCAGGATCACGATAATTTTTATCTATATGTATGAAACCATTGCCTGAATCGATCATGGTGAAAAAATTTTCTGAAGCGAGATTTTCGCAGAGTGCGTTATATAATTCCCTTGAAACTGCCGGAACCGAAGGTTCCCCTGAGGGGCACTTAAAAGGAATAACCGAAATGTAGACTGTTTTGTATTTTAGGGCGTCAACGGCCATATACTGGCGCGTCAAATCTCTGATCAGGTAATCGCTGATAATATTGATACCTGATGAGTATAATGAAACAGGCCAGACGAAAAACACTGCACACATCACGAGAATGATGGTGAACAATGACCGCTTGGTATTCATGAACTTAACGAAAATCCTTTAAATTCTTTATAATTATATTATATTTCATGCGGTAATGCAAGCATGTCAAGATAAAAATAATTCTGCTCCTTCATCCAGATTACCCGGGGTTGACCGGCTACCCGAACAGTCCCCAATTGATCTCAATTTAACTTAATCGCATTTTCGCAGGAAACGAATGGCTACCGTAAAAATATTTCAATCAGTGATGAAATATATTTGTATTTAAAGCCAACAGTTTATATTGTTGGTAAAAATTTTATATATAAGAAGAAAACATGAAATTTACCGAATTCAATCTCGACGATACAATTATCAAAGCAATAGATGACGCTGGGTACGAGGAATGCATGCCGGTCCAGGAAATGACCTTCCCCTACGGCTTCCAGGGAAAGGACATCTTTGTGCAGTCACAAACCGGAAGCGGCAAAACAGCTGCATTCATGATCACAATCTTCTACCGGCTTCTTCATGATGAGACATTACAAGGTCGAACCGCCCTCATTGTTGCCCCGACCAGGGAGCTGGCCGATCAGATCGGCAAGGAAGCGGAAATGCTTGGCAAATACCTTGATTTCAAAATTGGCGTCTTCTTCGGGGGTGTCGGCTACGGCAAACAGGAAAAACTGCTCGCGCAGGGTGTTGACATAATAATAGGGACTCCCGGGAGGCTCATCGACTTCAGCGATTCAGGCAAAATCAATTTGAAAAAGATCGGCATTTTCGTGATCGACGAGGCAGACCGCCTTTTTGACATGGGTTTTTATCCTGACATAAAAAAAATGCTCAAAAAAATGCCTCCCCAGATGGAACGGCAGACCATGCTCTTCAGCGCGACCCTTGATGACCGCGTAAAACACATCGCCGGCTCTGACATGAACAGCCCTGTCGAGATAAACCTCACCCCTGACCAGATAACCGTGGAAAATATCGAGCAGAAGCTGTATCATGTCGGCACTGACGAAAAAATAAACCTGCTGCTCGGGATACTGAAAAAAGACAACCCCGGAAACGCGATAATATTCACCAATACCAAATACAAGGCGGTTGAAATCTCAAAACGCCTTGCCATCAACGGATACAACTGCGAATTCCTTATGGGAGACCTTCCCCAGACAAAACGCCTTTCGGTGATTGACCGGATCAAATCCGGGGAACTGCGCTTCCTCATTGCCACAGATGTGGCAGCCCGCGGCCTGCACATCGATGATCTTGACATGGTCATCAACTATGACCTTCCCGAACATTCTGAAAACTACGTTCACCGGATCGGGCGGACCGCCCGCGCGGGAAAATCAGGAAAGGCCATATCGCTCGCATGCGAAAAATTCGTCTATGGACTGGAAAGCATCGAATCACTGATTGACATGAAAATACCGGTGGAATGGCCCGAAGATGAACTCTTCGAAGCTGATAAAAGCAGGGGGATGCATCTTCATATCGAGGATGAAACCAGGCCCGGGGGCAAGAGGAAAGGTGACCATAAAACAATCAGCAGGAAAAAGAAACCCGCTGACCGCAGGCCCCATGAAGAAAAACCAAGAACCGGAGAAAGAAAACCTTCACGGGCAGGCTCACGTCCCGCGAAAAAAGAAGAAACACCCCGGCCAAGACAAAAAGAACGGGACACCAGGCCCAAACCGGTCAAGCGTCCGAAGCCGGAAAGTTCGCTTGAAGAAAGGCTGGCTTACTACAGTAAAAAATACGGCGACACGTTTGAGACCGATATGCCTCAAGGCAAGGGGAAGCCTGCCATGAGCGGAAAAAAAGGCATTGTGGGAAAAATTTTCGGATTCCTGAAAAGAAAAAACAAGTAGGACGCCGTTTACAGGTACTTGTCCGCAACATCCCTGCCTTTACGCACATCGACCCTGGAGAGAAGCAACCCTCCCAGAATAAAAAGTACCAGTATTGAAAGAATACCATACCTGACATTACCCGTAACAAAGGCAATGCTGCCCATCATCGCCGGCCCGATCACGGCTGCGAACTTTCCCAGCATGTTGTAAAACCCGAAAAACTGGGCAGACTTGTCAACAGGGATGATCCTTGTATAGAAGCTCCTGCTCAGGGCCTGTATTCCTCCCTGGAAGAGGCCGACCATGCCCGCGAGAACAAAAAAATGCCACTTCATGGTCATGAAGAAACCCAGGATCGTGATGATCCCGTAACCGGCAATCGCGGCCAGAAGCGCCCTCCTGGTGCCGACAGCCTCGGCGATCTTTCCATAAAGCAGCGCCGCGGGAAACGCGATAAACTGCACCATGAGCAGGGCCGTCAGCAGGGACGAGCTTTCAAAGCCGAGTGACTTCCCGTAATCGACCGCCATTTTAATGATCGTGTCAACACCGTCGATGTACAGCCAGTAGGCGGCCAGAAAAAGGGCCACCACCCTGAGGTGCCTGAGGTCACGAAAGGTCGCAGCGAGCTGGCGCCATCCCGCCGCCAGGGAGCTGCCTGTTTCAGTCCCTCCGGACACGTCCGGCTCCTTCACAAAAAAGAAAAGGGGAAGCGAAAAACATCCCCACCACAATGCCACGGTTAAAAACGAAATGCGGATGGCGGTGGCGCCGTCCGGAATGCCGAAAAGATGCGGTTTGAGGTACATGATCACATTGACCAGGAAAAGCAGGCCGCCGCCGATATAGCCCAGTGCGTAACCCAGCGACGAAGTGAAGTCCATCTTCCTGTCGGATGATACGGATGTCAGAAGCGAGTCATAAAAAATGTTTCCCCCGAAAAAACCAACCGACGAACACACATAGAAGAGCACCGCCATCTGCCAGTTTCCCTGCCCGACCAGCCACAGCGCGCCGGTCATGACAACACCCAGAAACGTGAAGAGCATGAGAAACTTCTTTCTCGATGAGCCTCGGTCGGCAACAGCGCCGAGGAAGGGAGAAAGCACCGCCACGATAATGGAAGCGGCCGAATTCGCCAGGCCCAGGTAAAAGGTGCTTTGTTCAGGGGCGCCGGCGCCGGCCCAGTACTCTTTGAAAAATACCGGGAAAAAACCGGCCATTACCGTGGTGGCAAACGCTGAATCGGCCCAGTCGTACAGGGCCCAGGACAGTATTGATCGTTTCTGGTCAAGCACCATTCTTTTCACCGCCGGATATTTCGGAACACGAAAACAACGGTAACATCCCCCCCCGCATATGACAAACCCTTTTCACCAGCGGCCTGGAAAGTTCTTCAGGGGTCAGAGCGCCCATCCGTGCGGATAAACCGGGGGTCAGAGCACCGGAGCAAGTGCAGCTGAGATCGTTTCTGACGCCTTAACAAAAATAGTATTGCAATTGTTCGGACATAAATTCAGCATAGCCATACTTGTTCAGGACCGCTATAAAACATGAATGATACCGTATATACCGGAATACTGGAAGTCTCAGGCAGGGGAGCATGCCTGCGAGACGATTCGGGCATTGCCCGGTTCGAAGGTGAGCGGATATGGGACGGCTATATCACGCACTGGGCCGGAAAAAAGGTCTGCGCGAGGCGGCTTGCACAGCGCGATTACGAAACCGGGAACAATATCATTATCATGTGGCCCGGGCCGTCAGGCGCGCAGGAGCCCTTTGTGGAGCTTTACTTCAACGAGCGCCTGGTAAAATATCCCGCCTCGCTCCTGGGCCATCTCGCCATCAATGTCAACGGGAGTATCTTCAATTTCTCACACCTGCTCAACGAAAACGAGGCCCTGCGCCACGAAGAGTATTTCTTCAGGCCGGCGCTGGGAGAATTCGCTCCGCATCCGGTGACCATGAGATTTGACCGGAGCGACCCGGACCGGCCCTATTACGACAAATTCGGGCGCCTGTTCATGCGCTCCATACATGTTCTCCGCCTGACGGGAATCGATACCGCCGCCATGAAAAATATCTTTGATTCTGAACTCAGGTCGATTTATGACACCGGGGGGAAGGCGGGAAGACCGGAAAAGTACGCCGGCTTTAACCTGTTCACGCGCAGCTGCGCCACGATAATCCGGGACGGGCTGGCCGCTTACGGGTTTACCGGAATCAGCGGAATTTTTCCCCGTGACCTTTTTGTCAACGCGGCATATTACTTTTTCACCGGAAAGGACAACCTCGGTATAACCGTTTCGATGAAAACGCTCAAACAGCTTGTTGTACCGGAAGCGCCTTTAAGCGCCATGGCGCCGCTGCTTAACCCGTTCAACCGGATCAGGCAGCGGCGTATCGAACGCATCAGCGTTTATCGATAGCGGTATAGTCCCGCTCCCTGTTGCTAACCGCGATATACGCCGGTCGTATTATCTTCCCCTGCACTATCTGTTCGAGCCTGTGGGCGACCCACCCGGAAACCCTGGCCATGGCAAAAATCGGCGTAAAAAGTTCGGTGGGGATTCCCATCATTTTATAAATAAACCCTGACCAGAAATCAACATTGGGGCAGTGGATGGTTCCCTTGGTTTCCCTGAGCAGGTCTACCGCTACCTGTGAAACTTTTTCGTAAAGATAAAATTCATCGAGGCAGTCATGTTTCTCCGCGAGCTTTTTAGCATGATACTCGAAGATGATCGCCCTCGGATCGCTCAGCGTGTATACCGCATGACCGAACCCGAATATTTTTCCGCTCTGGTCGCCCTTTTTCCGTTTAAGGACATCGACCAGATACTGCCGGATCTGTTTATCGCTTCCCAGGTCCTTAACGTTCTTCTTGAGGTCCTTCATCATTTTCATGACTGATTCATTGGCCCCGCCGTGCAGGGGCCCGCTCAGGGACGCGACACCGGCGGCGATTGCCATGTAGGTGCTCGCGCCGCTTGACGTAACCGTCCTTACCGCGAAGGTCGAGTTATTGCCGCCGCCATGCTCGGCGTGCAGTATCATGGCCAGGTCAAACAGCCGTGCCTCATAGGGGTCGGGCTCCTCGCCCTTAAGCAGGAAAAGAAAATTTTCAGCGGTGCTGAGATCGGCCCTCGGCCTGAGCAGTTTCAGGTTGCCTCCCTTTCGGTATTTTCTGACGCAGTAGTTATAGGCGACAACCGTGGGACATTTTGCGATAAGGTTTATGCTGTGGGTGAGCACATCCTCAATTTTTCTTGACTCAGCCGTAGCGTCACCGCGGGCCATCTCAGAGATGACATTATGCAGCCAGAACATCTGGTTGTCATTCTCAAACTCCTCCATAATGATACGCCGTTCTGTTCTGGAAAGGGAGCGCCTTTTCGCGAGCGCCTCTGAAAAATGCGCCAGGTCTTTTTTCGCAGGAAGTTCTCCGGTTAGAAGTAGAAATACTATTTCGTCGTAACCGAATCGTCCGCTCTTTTCAAGCTCTGCGACTATTTTAGAGACATCATAGCCACAATAAAAAAGTTTACCGACCACCGGTTCAGTTATATACTTTCCCGGGCTCTTTTTATCGGGAATTTTATTGTAACCGACTACCGTTCCCTTGGTGGTAATGCCGACAACAACGCCGGTCCCGTCAGGATTGCGAAGGCCCAGTTTCACATCCTTCTCGCGGATCAGTTCCGGAGTAAGATGATCATGCATGATGGTTAGTTTTTCGATTTTAGATAGAATATTATCCATAACAGGCCTCCAATACCTCCTTGTACAGGATTCACGCCGGGACAAATGCTGTCAACTTTAATTATTTCCGCACGAGGGGGAAATCGATTAACACCGCGGTCATATCGTCTTTCTGGTTCTCCGGTCTGCCGATGAAATTGTACACGGTGTGAAAAAGAAGGTCCACCATTTCCTGAGGGCCCCTGTTGATATTTTCGACCAGAAGCTTTTCTATCCGTTTCTGTCCGAACTCGTTCATCGGGTTTTCTTTCGGGTAGGCTTCGACTATGCCGTCACTGAAAAACAGGAGCCAGTCGCCTTCGTAAACGATAAACTCACAGCTGGGAGTTTCATAATAACGGTCACCCAGCAGCCTCCGGATATCGCTCCCGACAAGATGCCCCTTCTGGGGGAACCAGCCCTTGTCCTCCATATTCAGATTAAAAACATCAACAAGATTACGGTTGAACTTTCTGACAACAATGGGGAAAAGCATGCTGCGGTTATAAAATTTCAGGTAAAACCGGTCATTCTGGTTATAGATAAAAACAAAATTCACACAGGCAAAATCATGCGAATCGTCGTTCTCCATGATATCGGTAAACTTTTTGGTAACCGTTCTGACCAGAATTGAAGGATCAATGGAGCGGGTCCGGCTGTATATTTCATGTATCTCCCGCACGGAAAGGGCCAGCGCGGATCTCAGGCGGATGAGCGTGGTATACGCAGGCAGGCCGTGGCCGCTGATATCGGCAAACACGAAGAGATAATTGCCGTCCGCCAGGGGTATCAGGTCAAAATAATCACCGGAGAGGATCGAGCCGAAGGCCCTCTGAAAACCGATCCCGACACCAAGTTTTTTATGGTAAAAATCCTTGAAAATATTCTTGATGAGGCTTTTGTCCTTTTCGCGGACCATGTTCGCCTCTGAAACGAGAAGGTCGTACCGCATGATGATACCATCGGTGCTCTGTTCATCGCGGTTTTCAAGAATGCTTTCATACAAAAAATCCCAGGGCACGGCTTCCTCTTATAAACATCCGCGATAATAGTTGATCAATGCTTTTGTCGAGCTGTCGTGATCCGCGCTTATTTCGCCGGATCCGGAGAGTTCGGGAAGTATCTTTTTTGCCAGGACCTTGCCCAGTTCAACTCCCCACTGGTCAAATGAATAAATGTCCCATATAACACCCTGGGTAAAAATTTTATGTTCGTACAGGGCGATCAGGGTTCCCAGAATTTCGGGCGTCAGCCGCTCGGCCATAATCGTTGTTGTCGGGCGGTTTCCCGAAAAAGTCTTGTACCGGACCAGATTTTCCGGTGTGCCTTCAGCCCTGACTTCATTTTCTGTCTTCCCGAAAGCAAGGGCCTGTGTCTGGGCAAAAAAATTCGCCATGAGCTTATGGTGGTGATCGCCCAGAGGATTAAGCGAGCGGGAGAAGCCGATAAAATCCGCGGGGACCATTTTCGTCCCCTGATGGATGAGCTGATAAAACGCGTGCTGCCCGTTAGTTCCGGGCTCACCCCAGATAATCGGCCCGGTCTGATAGCGGACTTCATTACCGGAACGGTCCACGCTCTTGCCGTTGGATTCCATGTCTCCCTGCTGAAAGTACGCGGCGAAACGGTGAAGATACTGGTCATAGGGAAGGATGGCATGGGTCTGGGCACCGAAAAAATTATTATACCACACGCCCAGGAGCCCGAGCATCACCGGAATATTTTCCCTGAAAGGCGTGTTTTTAAAGTGGAGGTCCATGCGGTGAAAACCCTTAAGAAGGGCCATAAAGTTATCATAACCTATGGAAAGCATGATGGAGATGCCGATGGCGGATGTCAGGGAGTATCTGCCGCCGACCCAGTCCCAGAAGACAAACATGTTATCGGGATCTATGCCGAATTTTTCCACCTCTTCCCTGTTGGTGGACAGGGCAGCGAAATGGCGGGAAACGTCCCTGCTGCCCGTTTTTTCGACAAACCACTGCCGCGCAGTCAAGGCGTTGGTCATGGTTTCCTGTGTGGTGAAGGTCTTTGACGCGATGAGAAAAAGTGACTCATCAGGCTCGATGCGGCGCAGCACCTCGGCGATATGAGTGCCGTCAACATTGGAGACGAAATCAAGATGCAGGTCCCTCTGTGAATAAAATTTAAGCGCCTCGGTGACCATAACCGGGCCAAGGTCCGAACCGCCGATGCCGATATTGATGATGTTTCTGATCCGCTTGCCGGTTATACCCTTCCATTCGCCTGAGCGCACCTTTTCAGTAAACAGGCGCATCTTTTCAATCACTGCAAAAACCCCGGGCATGACATCCACGCCGTCGACATAAACAGGCGTGCGGTCAACATTGCGCAATGCCACATGGAGAACAGGCCTTGATTCAGTTTCGTTGATCTTCTCTCCACGGAACATCCGCTCAATCTGTTCCGAAAGTCCGCACGATTCAGCAAGGCCGGCAAGCAGGTCACACGTCTTTTCAATTATAATATTTTTGGAATAATCACAATAGAGTTCCTCTGCAGTAATAGCAAACCGCTCTGCCCTTCCCGCATCGGCGGCAAAAAGGTCCCGAAGGTGGACGCTCCGTATTACATCATAATGGTGTTGCAGAGCTTTCCACTCATTCAGGTCGGTCAGTTTCTGCCTTTTCATGCATCCTCTCAATAGTATGAACACCGCATCGCGCGGCGTATATATTAAAAATATTTTTAATCAGTTGAACCGGGTTAAACTGCAATAATCTATCACCTCGGTTTCTGATCGTCAAGAAGATTTAACCCGGCGGGGCTTTTTAAAATAACTTAACTGACACCAATGTCATAATAATACAATAACACCACGGAAAGGCAAAAAAACATAATAAATAATTATTCACCCAATCATAAAAAAATTTTTTCATATTACCCATCAAGGAATGTCACCCTTTCTGACCCGTACCGGAGTATATTATTAACGTTAGCCGAACTACAATCTAAAAAAGGGTCATTATGAAAAAAAAATTTGAACTGTATACCATGCAGGAGGCGGTTCTTGCGTGGGAATGCCGTGATAAAGAATCAGACTCTTTAGAAAAAAATTACTGGACCAGCGATGGAATGGATCATGACTGCGAATCACCGATTGCAGATAGCGATAAAGAAATTATTGGTTCAGAAAATATAAATCCATGTTCTGACCCGAACGTGCGCTATAAAAAAAACGGGCTGCTCGTACTCGGGGCCGGGCTGGAGGATAATTTACGCGGGCTGACATCAAACCGTCAATCACTTACCTTTAAAAACCAGATAATCACCCTTGAGCGATTGAAATACGGACTCTTCAACAGGCAGGAACGGTACGAATACCGGTCAGTGGTTCCGGGGGACCTGCTCGCTCTCCCCTTTGCCCGTTATCTCGCCCAAAGCACCGGCATTGATATAAAACTGATAGACGAAATCGACGAGTCATGCTCACCGGTACTTATACTTTATACCATCGATAACGGATACCTCACTCACACGATTCTTGCCCCCTTTTTTGAAAAGCTTGAGACGCGAGGAATATCATACCATCTCTTTTCATTTGCCTGCGTAAACCTGATGCCGAACCCCGAGATACATCCTGATTTCTGCGGCATAGTTGCCGGAGACGTGTCATTCCCCGACATCTCGTTAAAAGGTTTCACCTCGCTCTATGATTATGAAGGTCTTTTTGCACCGCCGGACAGAAAATTTCTCCGATTTCTCAATCATTACGATCATGATTTTATACTCTATTCACGGTTAGTGGAAGATACCGCTGTTGATCCTGATGAAATATGGCATGAGCCGATTGAATCAGGTCAGGTTACAGGCACAACCTTCGAGGATGATGCGCGGTTAAAGTCGATTCTGAACATGCTGTATCTCAGGAAAAGGGCAGTTTCCAGGCCTGAACACAAAAACATATTCAGCAGTAAACGCATTATCGATTGCCGGAGACTTACTCACCGTCTTTATACAACCGTCTCCGGCCAAAATCATGCCCCGCTCAGAGAAGATGTCGCTGTATGCGCAATACCTGAACCGGACAATCTCCGGGACCCGTTTGCCGTAGCCTTATATCAGGAAAATAAAAAAATCGGCTACCTGTCCGGAAATAAAAACCGTTTTCTTTTAGCCTGCCTTGCCGGTGGAGGGAGGAAATCAACAACCGGTTCCGTGTGGAGAACAAACAACGGGACGGGGACGAAAGGGGCTACTGTTTCACTGCAGTTATGGTGGGAAGAAGACCATGCCTAGATGAAATTTTACAGGGAAAGGGGAAGCCTTTTTGAATCAGGCTGATCGACCAGTATCACCCCGTCTTCCTTATATTTTTTAAGCATAAAATGGGTCGCCGTTGACTGGACACCTTTTATCGTGGCAAGTTTTTCCGATACGAACTGTGCAACTTCCCTGAGGTTTTCCCCTTCAACCTGGACCAGCAGGTCATACGCGCCTGACAGCAGTGTTACCGAAGAAACCTCGGGAAAACGATAAATCAGTTCAGCGACATGGTCAAAGCCGACGCCGCGCTCCGGGGTGACCCGGACTTCAATAAGGGCCTTGACGTCGTGCTGGCGAATCCGCTGCCAGTTGATGTTCGCGCGGTACCCCAGGATTATTCGGTCCTTTTCAAGTTTTTGAATATGCTTCACCACGGTCTCGACCGGGACATCAAGCTGACGGGCGATGTCCTGCTCTGATGCCTTGGCGTCACGGGAAAGGATATCAAGAATTTTTTCCGCTGTCGCATCGATCTTGTACGGTTTCATAGCAACACTCCTTTTCAACAGGGAACGTCAGACGAATGAACGATCAAAACTGCTAAAGCTTTTTATAACCCATCTTTATTGCTGAAGCATCGAGATAATTGGTGATTATATTTTCAACCGCAAGGTCGAATGAATCTTCACGGTTTTTTTGGGGGACCCGCAGGGTTTTTATATAGCCCTTACACACATCACAATAATCAAAACGGTAAAAAGAATCTTCAAATTCATAAAAACCCATTTTTTCATGGATCACGTTACCGCACATCGTGCACCCGAACCGCTGAAATTTCCACTCCTGTTCACAAAAAGAACAGTGGAGGAAACGGCTGTTGTCCCTGGCTTCAATGATCTTCACCATGTCCGGATAGGAGCCGCAGAACGGGCACGTCTTTTCAAGCCATTCATCCGTGTTGCGCTCTGAAAAAAAATCACGACGCATTTTTATGATAAAAGGCTTGAACCAGTTTGTGATGATGAAGACCAGCTCTTCAACGCCAATACCCGTATCTGCAGCCACTGAAGAAAGTACGGCATGGTCATCAGAAAGAAAAGAACGCAACAGGGACGGCAGGGAATCCTCATCGTTCCTGACGGGTGAAAGCAAACGCTCAAGGGAAAAACCGGTGTGGAATTCACTGATAATCCTCACAAATCCTTCAAGTGAAGCTATCAGGATATGACGATTGTTATCGGAAAGGGCAATCTTTTCTGCATTAAGCGCCGGAAAAGACTCCTTGTCAATATATGAAGGAAAATCTTTAAAAGAATATTTTTCTGTATATTCTTCCTGGTGTTCAAAAAGTTTCAGGTAAAAATTATAATTTTCTTCAGAAAGAATTTCTCCGTTGACGATATCATCCTTTCTTTCACTTAAATACTCACTCTTTTTAATCATCAGGCTTTGTCTTCTTTATCATCCTTTTTTTTATCTTCTTCTTCACCGGTAATGGATTTTTTGAATTCCCGTATGCCGCCGCCGAGATCTTTGGCTATTTTAGGAATTTTCCCCGCGCCGAAAAGGATAAGCACGATAAAGAAAATCACCACAAGTTCGGGAACCCCGATACCCCCGATAAAGGCAAGATTCGGAGAAACTACACCGTTCATAGAAACCTCCAGGTTAATAATTCAATAGATGCCAATAAAAATACCGGCTGTCACTTTTGTCAAATTAATTCTTCTTTTATACGGCAGAGGTAAACCTGATTACCTTATCAGTGGGGTCTTCATAATATTTGGCGTTTTCGACGATATTTTCAATTTTACGAACACTTTTCTTTATGCTCAATACCGTACCGGGAAATGTTTTCTCCCTGATCGTGATGCTGGGATCCCGCTCAAGTTTAAGCTTGTCCTGGATTTCCTTGTTCTTTTCAATGAGTTCCTTGAGCATTTTATTGCCGCTGCTCAGCTCTTTAAGAAGGATCAGGCAGTTTTTCTTTTTTATTGATGGAAGCATGCCTATATATTTCTTCGGGTCTTCGAAAACGCCTTCCCCGAAGCTCACTTTCAGCTTGCGCATGGTCTCTTCAACTTCTTCCCTGCACCTTGATATTTCTTTATGGTTTGCCAGGAGTTCCTGTTCGATGAAAAGATTTCTCCCCACAGAGAGGTTAGTGGGAGTTTCATTCGGAGCGCCTGACACATTGGAAATAATTTCATAAAGGGCGGTTGATTTACCGCCAATTATTTTACCGTTTTTGGCAACAACAACTATGGCATTATTGGCAAAAACATCACAATTGATGATGGAATCTTCAACCATAATGTCCTTGGCTGCCTCAACTTTTGCGTTTAGCAGGTATTTTGCCGTTACCGAACCGCCTGAAACCACTTTCACCTGCTCCTTGCCGACAACGCCCATCTTTACCGTCACATCGCCCTGTGCCTCTATTAATGCATCCTCAACACTGTTTTCAATAATGATGTCGGCAGCGGCCTTGACCGAAAATCCCGCGAGCACTGATCCCTTGATGTGTACCGACCCGTTGAAATCGATATTTCCGGTCTCGTAGTTAACGTCCCCCTGGATCACGGCAACGGGCAATACGGATATGGTCTTTTTATTGATTTCAAGACAGCCGTCAATTGCCGAAAGAAAAATTTTATCGGAATGTCCGGACTGAACGATGTTTTCTCCCCGATAGAAGCCGTTGTGTTCCTCTGTATCGGCCAGCACCTTGTCGCCGAAAATGTTATAGCCGTCAACCGGTTTGACTTCAGGGACCCTTTCCAGGAGCTCCTGGTCTTTAACTACCTGGATGATTGATCCTGTTTCCTTGAAATCGATCCGTCCATCAGCCATGATCTCACCGGCCTTTTTATCAACATTGAGCAGAGGGATAAAATACTCCTCATGGCCCTGCACCGTTTCCCTGCCCTGGGCAACAACTATCCTGGTCAGCTTTTTCTCTTCGGGATTGATTTCCTGAAGCTGCTCGGCAAGTTTTTTTTCACCCACTCCGGCGAGAATTTTGTAATGCTGCATCCATTCCTGAATATCAGCGATCGTCGGTATTTTCCCCTGCTGGGTGGGGCAGACATTCATAAAAGCTTTTATCTTGTTCTTTGGAATGGTTATCGGGGAAAGCAGTTTTAGCATTTTACCGTCAAATATGGCAAAACCATAGGCCGAGGCCTTATACGCTCCGGCAGTCTGGTCAAAGACGATCCCTTCGCCTGCTTTCAAGGGAATAAAATCGATAATATGATAATAGGGATATCCCGGATCAAGACGGGTCTTAATCTGCTCTTCAGAATCAAATTCAATGACCCGGGCCACTATTTCTGAAGTATAAACAAAATTATTCAGTGTTGAGAGGCCGATTTTTTTCTCTCCAGTTTCATCAGCGGTCTCAATAAAAATCTTCTGCGGAGCCGGGTCAAAGTATAAAACTATTTTTTTCATAATTAATTATATATATATGTATTTACCATATTACAAGCATTAAAGGGAAATAAAACATTATTCCGAATACCCCCACCAGGGACACCCTATTACTTTATCGAACAATTAAAAAAAAAAATAGAGAATAATTAACGGTACTGAACATTATGTCCTCTGTCACTCACCGGCGTTTCCATTCATTTCTTCATTCATTTTATATATTACGGCAATATTCCCGATTATCGTGACCAGGGAGGAATCAGTTTCAGCCGCGAGCCGGGCTGCCAGCTCCATTTTTTCATCCTTAAAATCAAGGAATTTGACCTTGATCAGTTCATGATCCTCCAATGCCTTTATGGTCGCTGCGATAACAGCATCAGTAAGGCCCTTGTGCCCGATCTGTATAACGGGTTTCAGGCCATGAGCTCGGCTTTTCAATAATTTTAACTGTTCGCGGGTCAACGGCTGCATGAATTCATCCACTACTTGACTGGTCTATATTGTCAATATAAATACCCGGCCTGTCATAATTATTATATCACAAATAATTTTTAACTCCAGCATTAAAAACATGTATAAAAAAAGTTGATTATGAAAGGAAAGTTTGCATAATAGTGTTGATAGCTAATTTTTCACGGAGAACATCAATGACCGTTTATGACAAAGGGATGTCAACAGTAAGAAGGCTCTATGCCAATATTGGGAAGCTGATCACCTCATCGCTCGATCTTGATTCCATTCTTCAGGGGATCATGGAAGAAATAAAGATCTTTTTCGGCCCTGAGAACTGGAGCCTGATGAGGCTTGATGAAAATACCAACCAGCTCTTTTTCCTGATATATGAAGGGAAGTCCCCTGAATATATGTCACAGATCCGCCTGAACACCGGAGAGGGGATAGCCGGGACTGTTGTACAGACCAAAAAGCCGATCTTTGTGCCAGACACGTCAAAAGAGCCGCGCTTTTCAGGCAAGGCCGACCAGCTCAGCGGTTTCAAGACACGCTCGATCATCGCTGTTCCGATTATTTTCAGAAATCAAATATATGGCGTCATTGAGCTGATCAACAGGCATGAAGAGCATTTCAATGAAGAGGAATGCCTGATTTTACAAACCATAGCCGACTTCACTGCCATTGCCTTTGCGAACAACCACCTGTATGAACAGGTGGTGTCCTTAAGCGTTACCGATCCCCTGACCGGCCTTTATAACCAGAAAATGCTGCATGACCTTATTGACAAATGGGCCCAGGGACCGGTTAACGACAGAAGGAGCAGTGATTTCGAACATGAAACTGTAATACTCTACCTGGACCTCAACAACTTCAAAGCCATCAATGATACGTTCGGCCACCGTGAAGGAGACCGGGCGCTTAAAGAAATATCCGCGGCGTTGAGAAGCGTGTTCAGGCACAAGGACCTTTTCTTCAGGGTGGGCGGGGATGAATTTCTCGCGATAATTGACCTAGACACGAACAAAAAGGAGGACGCGCTGAGAAGGATCACCGGAGACCTTGAAAATTTTTCCTGGAACAACAACAGCAAAGGCCTGACCGTATCACTGGCAATCGGGATATCGTCCGGACCGAGGAAAAACATTGAAGAGCTGATTACCACTGCCGACGCCAGAATGTATAATGACAAGGAGAAAAAGAAGCGGAATTAATCGACACCGAGTGAATTTAAAAAAATTCCGTACCGTTTGTCGGTGTCCATGATATGCTTCACGAACCAGTCCTTTAAAAAAAGAAGTAACTCGCGGTCGATATTCCTGTTTCCTGAAGCATACCGGTTCGTAAAATCATCTATGCGTTGGGCAAAATAACGGTGTTCCCTGATATGCTTCAACGTTTCCTGATATTTGAAATTATTCATCATGCGCTCTTCAGCGATAAAGTGATAACGCACATAACTGGAAAGCTCTGAAATAATATTCCTGATTTCATCCCTGCTTATTCCCTTTTCTTCAGCCTGGCTCAGATCGTAAATCATATTAATTATTTTTTTATGATGCTCGTCAAACTGGCGCACCCCCACGCTCATCTTCTCATTCCAGAGGTTCTTCATGCTTTAACTCCGCATTGTTATACTAAAATAATACTTCACCGGTGCCATTCAGGTCAATGGAAAAATAACGCACCGGAACCAGTTCACCGGACAAAAAAATATATTAAAGGGAATTGCGACATAACCGATATTATAGATGAGACATAAAGGTATTCCCATCACTACTAAAGAGGTATTTATGAGCAAAGGCCGCGGCAGGAAAAACAACCAGAACTTCAGAGAATTATTACAAAAGTACCTTGAAATAAAAGGTTTGGATATCATTCTTTTTCTCGCTGACGGAGAAGAAGTCGAACTTAACAAAAACAGGGTCCTCGTTGACAATGAAATAATAACTTTTGACAAAGGGAACAGAGAGCAGAGAATACCTCTTTCAAAGGTCAAATCTGTTGAACTATACGCAGCATGACATCCTGATCTAACTCTTTCTTCAATAATAAGGGGATGATACTTTGCGAGGCCCTGACCGCAAAAGTCAATCCCCCTTTTTTAGCCCTCGTAATCAATAACACAACAGAGAATCAATAACCATCCCCGGATCTCAAATCTCTTCATCGCGTCAAAACTTCTTGAAAATTTTAATTCCCTCATGTATTGTCATATCATATCCAGGTGAGAGGGAATTATATGAAAAAAATATCAGTCTTTTTAGCCGGAGTCACCATATCCATCCTGATGGCCATCCCGGATTACGCGCCGGCTGAAAAGATACCCGCCCCGAGCATGGTCTTTGAATTCACCGAATTTAATCCCGACATCAACCCTGTTTACGCAACGCCGTACGGGGTGTTCTGCCATGATAACGGGCTCCTCGTCGCCTGCTATGGCACGGTAAGCAGAATTTCACCCGCGGGAAAAATCCTCTCCACGATCGGGGAATACGGAACAGAAAGGGGGATGTTTCAGTTCGCCCAGTGTGTTGCCGTTGATGCTGCCGGGAACTGCTACGTGCTCGACAACATGGGGAAAAAAATAATCATCTACGCCGCTGACGGCTCCCTGAAGAACGAAATCTATCACGCCTCAGCCTACCCCATGAGTTTCGGCGTGGCAGCGGACGGGACCATATTCGTTCCCGACGCCCAGAAGGGGATGATCTACACCTACTCCACTGAAGGGAAAAAAGGGAACACCATTCCATTCGCACAGGGAGAGCTCATCGCGCTTTCAGGAAGCTCCGGGCAGGTAAAGAGCCTCACCTCTCCGGGAGGGATGAATTATCAGCTGACCTGGTACGACAGCGCGGGCAATAAAACCCGGTCGCGTTCCCTTGCGATGACCCGGAGTTCCTTTTTCATCAGCGCATTTGACCTGGATGCTGAAGGCAACTTTTACGGCCTTGACATGGCCAAAAACGCCATTGTCAGGGAAGACGCATCGGGGACTATCTCATGGGTGATTGATAAAATCGAGGGGAGCCAGCGCGAGTTTCTCAACACTCCCTACAGTATATCCGTTACCCAGAACGGCAAAAACATGTACGTGGTTGACATGCAGAACAAACGCGTGCTCCGCTTCGCGGAGATCACGGGAATTGAAAAAGCTTCCGGCGCCGCGCAATACCTCGCGCTTGCCCGCGCCAGCAGAAAGGACACTGACCGGTACCTGGTGTACCTGAACAGGGCGCTCGCCTCAGACGCAGAATACGGCCCCGCGCTCATGGAAAAGGCGGCATACCTGAAAAAAATCGGGCTGCTCAAGCAGTCCCATGAGCTTTATGCCGCAGTAGTACATACAGGCGGAACCGAGAAAGAAAAGGCCGCGGCCGAATTGAAAAAAACAGAGGTGGCAATGTATCTGGACCGGGCGCGCAGGGCATCGCTCCTGTTCGACCGAACCGTCAAAAAAATCGGGCCCGAAAGCGCCCGTGAGCACTACCAGGAAGCGGTCAAGAACTATGAACTGGTGCTGAAAAGCGACCCGGCCAACGAGGCCGCACAGCGGGAATACAAAAAACTCACCGCGTTTTTCAGCAGCGGAGGTGCCGGGGCCGCGCCGCTTGACATCAGCGAGATCAGCCTCAGTGAAGTTTTCGCCGCGATGTACAAGTACTACAACGAAAACCCCGTAGGAAAAATTTCCCTTAAAAACAAAAGCGAGAAAACAGTGGAAAAAATCCACGCCGAAATTTCAATACGGGAATACATGGACTATCCGACCGAATCGCGGGTCTACCGGAACATTAAGCCCGGCCAGGAGCTGACCATCCCCCTGTACGCGGTGTTCAACAACAAAATACTGACCGTTACCGAAGACACTCCCCTGAACGCTGAAATTAAAATACGCTGCGTCATTGACGGAAAGGAGCAGAGCCTGACCAGGAACCAGTCCCTGAACCTTTTCAACAGGAACGCGATGACCTGGGACAACACCGCGAAACTCGCTTCGTTTATCACTCCCCGCGACACGGTCGTGAAAGTGTACGCGCGGGGAGTGGTCCAGAAGTTCAGGAACAGCAGGCTGTTGTTCATGAACAGCCGGCTGCAGAGCGCGGTGGAGCTCTTCGATTCGCTCGGCGTATTCGGAATTTCATACGTGAGCGACCCCAGAACGCCCTTCACGTCGTTTTCGAAAAACAAAAACCAGGTTGACTACATTCAGTATCCCCGGGACACGCTGCGCTTCAAAACAGGCGACTGCGACGACCTCACCGTGCTCCTGTGCTCGCTCATGGAAAACCTGGGCATTGAAACGGCCCTGGCCACGGTACCGGGACATATCTTTCTGCTTTTCAACACCGGGGTAGCGGCGGACAGAAGCGACGACATTTCAACAGAAAAATGGCGCTTCACCGTGCTGGAAGGCACGGTATGGATACCGGTAGAAGCCACGTACCTGGGCAGGCCCTTTACGGACGCCTGGGAGAAGGGGGCCCGCCAGCTTTCTGAAAAAACATCCGGGGGCGGGGCCGAAATAACCATGGCCCACGACGCGTGGAAGCACTTCGCGCCGGTCACCCTGGAAGACATCTCCTGGGAGCCCGCCCTTCCCGACCTTGAATCAATGCAGCGGATTTACAACAACGACATCAACAGGATCATTGACAACGAACTTTCACGCAGGGTCGCGAAACTCCGGGCACTGCTGAAGACATCCCCCCGTGACCCGAAACTATACAACAGCCTCGGGGTGACCTATGCCCGGTACGGCAGGTATAGAGACGCAAGTGAACAGTTCGAAAAGGCGAAAGACATTGACCGGAGCTATTTTTCACCCTGGAACAACCTGGGGAACCTGAGCCTTCTCGAAAACAGGAACGAACAGGCACTGAAATATTATGCGAAGGCCGCGGAACTCCAGCCCGGCAACGCGCAGGTCCACCTGAACCTCTCACTGGTATACACAAAGCTGAATCAGCCTGAACGCTCCCGCGAGGAATACAGCAGGGCGGTACAACTATCGCCGTCCCTTAAAAAAGACACTGCCGGACCGGCAGGCGGGACTGACACGAAAGCACAAGACCGTTCGGTTGAGGAGAGCCTGCTGTGGAGCGATTAAGGCCCGGTTATCGATGACATTTTTGTCTCCGCTTCAGGGACCAGGCTGCTCTTCGGATATCTCTTTATCAGCTCGCGGTACCAGTACCGTGCGGTTTCATTGCTGCCCTTAAGGCGGTAGATTCCCGCGAGGATGAAGCAGGCCCGGGGAGCGAACGGGCTCTCGGGGTTCTTTTCAGCCAGGGATTCGAGACGGCGTATGCTCTCGTCATGGTCGCCCAGGTAAATTCCGGAAAGGGCCCGCAAAAAGCAGCAGCGTGTTCGAAACTCTCCATCAAGGGACGGTGATGAAGCGGCCCGTTCAAGATGGGGGACGCTCTCAGCGTAGTATCCCAGGTGGAAATAGGACATGCCCAGAAGGCAGGAGCGCGTTTCAGACTCGGCCCCGGACAGGCCGGGCTCCTCATCCTTCAGCGCTGCGGCAACATCCGCGTACCGGCCGCTGTCGAAATCATTCCGGGCCCGTACCAGTACGGGACTGGCATCGGGCTTCGCAGTATCATCAAGGTCATCGGACCATGGCGGCCCGGAATTTCCCCCGGCGTCATCCCCCCGGACGCCCAGGGTCTCGGTGCGGGAGACCCGCTTTTCCCGGAAGAGGTTTTTCAGCACGTGCAGCGCTGACCCGGAGAGGTCAAGCACTGATTTCGGGTCAGCGGATGAGGCAAGGGCCTTCAGGGACACGGTGATTTCCGGGGTAACGGTTATTTTTCTGCCGCCCTTTTCAAGCACCACGGTTGACTGCGTTCCCGTGCGGATCATGGTTGCTTCATCAAGGACATCCCCGCCGGCGCATTTCTTCCATTCGCCGCCGGACAGAGGGCGATAGACCACATCACCCGAAAAAAAGGTGATCTTCCATCCGCCACCGGCCCACGACGAAAAATACAACGCCATAACTGCTGCAATAACGATATATTTTTTCATAATACCACTCCGAATCAGGTATTCTACCAGCATCCTGCCTGACGAGTCAACACTATATCATACCATGAATACCGGTACACAACAAAAAAATATTGCTATAATTCGTCCCTGATATATACAGTGATATCTCCAAGGAGCACATCGTGAAAAAAGAAAATACCGAGAAAAAAAACGACTCCCGCATTTCCCGCAATTTTATAACTGCCACCGCGGTTGTTTTTTTCATTCTCATCGTGACAACGGCACTGCTGTTCAACTGGTACATGAAAAAACACTCGGAGCTCCTTCATGACGTGATCATGGACCTGAACCAGGACCTGCTGCTGGGTAAAATCGACCTGGTGATGGACCGCATTGAACAGGACCAGACCGTGGCGGTGAGCGATATTAAAAAGATGATCAGGGATTTCTGCACCGAGGAAAAAGGCTTTCTGTATGTTGTTCTCTATTCGAAAACATCGGATGACAACTTTTTCAGAATTACGGACACGGCCCAGATCAACCGGAACATCACGTTAAACCTCGAAAAAAGAAGCACGGTCAGGGAAGTCAAAGAGGTGAACTACCTGAAAAAGGCCCTGCACCGCAGCATTGTTGAACCTAAAATATACAGCCAGGAAAGCCTGCACTGGCAGAACGTTTACGCGCCCCTGCCGGTCGGAAGAAAAAGCATGGTGCTCCAGTTTCTCATTTCTGTCGAAAAAGCGAACGAGGCGGTCACCGCCTTTAACGGTTCATACCGCGAGTCGCGGATCGTGTTCTCTGCCGTTTCAGCGGTACTGGCAATCGCGGTGGTGATCCTTTCGCTGCTGTTCTCGCACAACTTCACCCTGCTCATCACCAGCCTGTCGCTGTACATGAACAAGGCTGCAAGCGGCGACCTCGATGTCAATCTTAAAACAACGGATGACGAAAGCCTGAACCAGCTCGCCCAGTCGTTCAACAGCCTTATCGACGAGCTCAAGGACCGGAACGACAAAACAGGAGCCGACCCCTACAGCGAAATTTTCAGGGAGGGAGTGGCGCGCCTCAAGGAGGACAGGCTCACCGAGGCGGTCGCGATTTTTACGACCCTTTCCATGGTGAGGCCCGAAGGTTTCGGAAGCTATTTCAATCTGGGGGTCGCCCACGCGAAGCTGAAAAATTTCCCCACGTCAATGGAGATGTTTAAAAAAGCCCTTGATCTGAACCCGGAGTATGAGCTGACGCTCCGCTACATCGAAAAAGTTCAAAACCTCATGGCTGCCCATGCGACCTGAAAAACAGAAGGCCCTGCTTGCGTCGGTCCCCGACGGGCCCGGCGTTTACCTGATGAAGGACGCTGACGGTGAGATCATCTACATCGGCAAGGCGTCGTCCCTGAAGAAAAGGGTCTCATCCTATTTCCAGAAAAAAGACCATGACCCGAAAACCCGCGTGCTGGTGAAAAAAATCGAGGACATGGAATACATCCTCACGGACACCGAAGTCGAGGCCCTGCTTCTTGAAAGCGGACTGATAAAAAAGCACCGGCCGCGGTTCAACGTCCGCCTCAAAGACGACAAGCGCTACCCGTATATCGGGGTCACCCTTGAGGAGGAGTATCCCCGGGTCATTTATACGCGCAAAATCAGGGCCGGGGTAAACCGTTATTACGGGCCCTACACCGACGCGGCTGCCGCGAAAAACATCGTGGCCATGGTGAACCGCATATTCAAGCTCAGGACGTGCACGCGCGAGCTTCCCCTCAAAAAAAACGAACGCCCGTGCCTGAACTACCAGATGAAAAAATGCTCTGGAGTGTGCACCGGGGAGATCTCTGCGGATGAATACCGCTCGCTGGTCGACAAGGCGGTCAGGTTCCTTGACGGAGAAATCGAGCCGGTGCTCGCCGACCTGGGCCGGGAAATGAACGGCCACGCCGAAAACTTCAGGTATGAAAAGGCAGCCTCGCTGCGCGACATCATCTTTGACGTTCAGCGGGTCTCTGAGAACCAGAAGGTCGACATCCCCGCCGGCATCGACCAGGACTATATCGGCGTTTCCCTGTTCGGCGAAGAGGCGATCGTGGTGCTCTTCGAGTTCCGCCGCGGCGCGCTCCTGGGCCGCAAAATATCGATATTCGACAACGCGGACTACGCCGATCCGGGGGAGATCATCCGCACGTTCATGATAGACTATTACACGAGGTCAGAGGTGCCGCAGAAGATCGTGGTGCAGCACCTCTTCAGCGACCTTGAGGTGATCGAGAAATATCTCAGCGGGCGCTCATCGAAAAAGACCGCGGTCGCCGCGGCGAAAAGCAGGGACGAGCGCGGCGTGATCGCGATGATCGGCAAAAACATCGACATGGTCCGGGCCGACCGGGAGATCCATAAAAGCTTCACCGAGCGGGACGCCGGGCTTGGTGAGCTCATGGAAGTGCTGGGCCTCGGCGCGCCGCCCTCGGTGATCGAGTGCTTTGACATATCCAACTTCCACGGCAAGGACGCGGTCGCCTCGATGGTGTCGTTTTCGGACGGGCTCCCGAACAAATCGGGGTACCGCAGGTTCCGCATCAGGGGATACGATGCTCCCGACGACCCGGCCATGATCCACGAGGCGGTCGCGCGCCGGGTACAGCACCTGGTCAACGAAGGGCTCCCCTTCCCGGACCTCATGGTGATCGACGGCGGGCCCACGCAGCTTTCACGGGCGCGCGAGGCTGCTGCCAATTTTACCGGCGAGATTCCCATTGTTTCCCTGGCAAAGCGCTTCGAGGAGATCTATACCGGGCCGGGCACGCCGCCGATACGGCTCCCGAAAGATTCGCCCGCGCTGCACATACTGCAGAACATCCGGGACGAAGCGCACCGGTTCGCCATCACCTATCACCGCGGCCTGCGGGACCGCAGAACGACATCATCCGCCCTTGACAGCGTCCCCGGCATAGGCCCGTCGCTGAAAAAGACCCTGTTCGAGCACTTCAAATCAATGGAAGCGATCGAGGCCGCCCCGCTTGAGGAGCTGCAGAAGGTCCCCGGGGTGGGGGCCAAAACCGCGAAGCTTTTATACCGGCACTTCCGCGGGGAATGATTACAGACGTAAAACCGGGAGAACCTGAATTGAGGAAATACCTGAACATTGTCATGATCGCCCTGATTCTCGCCGTCCCCCGGAAATCGTACAACCGTTCCGAGGAGATACGGATTTTACTTCAAATTTTCCAGAAACGCGAAAAACTGACCATCTGTAATCCTGCCGGACTGGTCATAAACGATGACAACCGTGACAGAACGACCCGGATGACCCTGAGCAGAAAAAACAATTCAATCGCATGCGACGGGAAATCGTATCATGAAATCCGCGTGAAGCCCGTCAGGCCGTCCAGAACGGTCTTCACTACCGAATTCGGCGAAAAGGAATACGACGGATGCTTCATCATCACGCTCCGTGACGGCAAATTCCGGGTCATCAACATCACGTCACTGAATTCATACCTCATGGGGGTCGTGGGAGCAGAACTGGGCGACCTGTTCGGCCTGGAAACGCTGAAGGCCCAGGCAGTGGTTTCACGCACCTACTTCCGGGCAGTCCGCGGCGAATACGGGCGGGACGATATCGACGTCATAGACCTTGCCGGGAAGTGCCAGGCGTTCAGGGGGCTCAGGCACTGCGGCCCCAGGACCGAACAGGCCGTATTTGAGACAACCGGCGAAATACTCCACAGCCGCGACCCCTCGTTTGTTCCATACTTTCATTCAACGTGCGGCGGCGTGCTGCTCTCGCCGGAGGAAGCCTGGCACGATGGAACCGAAGGGGGCAAGCAAGCGGTTCCCCGCTTCGACGGGTCCCGGGAACATCCCAACTGCGCCATTTCGCCTTTTTTCACCTGGGAGGCCCGGATAGAAAAAAGTAAAATACTGTCCGCGCTGTCGGAAAAAACCCGGCGCGAGATTGAAGACATCAAATTCGACTTCACGCCGGGGGGCCTGCTCAAACGGGTGCGCTGCCGCACCGGGAGCGGGACCCTGCTGCTCAGGGGCTATATCTTCAAAGCGTACCTCGAACGCGAAGGAATATCTTCAGTGCGCAGCACGCGGTTTACGGTTGAAGAGAACGGTAGCGAATATTATTTCAGGGGAAAAGGCTTCGGGCACTTTGTGGGGATGTGCCAGTGGGGCGCCGAAGGCATGGCGCGCAGAGGGACCGGGTACCGGGCGATTCTCAAATACTACTATCCCGAAACTAACATTGTCGTTGACCGCTAATATATTCTGATCGTGACCGAATCGCTTCGCCCCTTTGAATCGACAACGGAAATTTTCCACTTGCCCTTCTTCGGCACAAGAAAGAAGGTCTCACCCGGCCCGCCCCGCGCGATTATCTCATTGTTGCAGAGCCAGAAAACGCTCTCGGCGTCCTGGGCCGAAAACGCCTGAAGCGCGATGCGCTGGGACGCCAGGGGGACCACGTCGTCGATTTCAAATTCAGCGCCGTTCCCGGGCTTTATGATCCGTGGCTTATTGGTGCGGCACACCCGCGTGCACTCCGGATTATGGGGAGGGATTTCACTGTGCCGGTGCCCCTGCTCTTTTAAAAACAGGTGGACTTCTGCCGGCCAGAACTCGACGACCCGTTTCCGGTATTGCCCCGGGTCGCCCTTCATGCACAGCGGGCACACCTCGCAGCCGTCTGATTTTCTCACCGTGATTTCGCGGTGCACGTCGCATGTTTTTTCAGATGAAATTCCGGGGATGTAGTAGTCTTCCTTGACGGCATTCCCGCAGCAGGGCCCGGGCTTCATGCCGGTCAGTGCGCAGACCTTTCTCGTGCGCACCCCCCGCGGCCGGGAAAACCACACGTCCTTTCCATAGGTCAGGTGGTTGATGATCTTTATCATCAGCGGCGCGGCGCGGTGCACGCCGACAAGGAAAGGGGAAAAGCTGTTGTCCGCGTTCCCCTGCCACACCGCGACCGTGTAATCGGGATTGTAACCGATACACCAGGCGTCGCGCAGGCCGAACGATGTCCCGGTTTTAAGCGAGACCCGCGCCCGGTACGGCGTGAACTCCCATGAATGCGGGAGGTCGGGCCGGTAACAGTTGCTGAGCATCTCGCTCACGATGTACGCCGCTTCTTCGGTGAGTATTGTCCTCGGCGACACGTTTACCGGCGCGGGGTCGAGCGTGTAGACCGGGGCGTCATAGGTGCCGCCGCGGGCGAGCATCATGTACAGGGACGCCATGCGTTCCAGGCTTACCGCGTACCCGCCCAGCACCACCGACAGGCCCGAATCACCGATGATCACGTCTTTTTCAAGGGGAAATATCTTTTTCAGCACACCCTTGAGCCCCCGGTCGCCGAGTTCCTTCTCGAGCCTGACCGCGGGGATGTTGAGAGAGTGAACGAGCGCATACTGCGCGGTGACCAGCCCGTCGCTGGTCCTGTTATAGTTGACCGGGCTGTAGTCGCTGTCCTTTATGGGGATATCATAGACCGCCGTTTCCGGCGTGATCATCCCCTGCTCCATGGCCCGGGCGTACAGAAACGGCTTGAGTGCCGAACCCGGCGACCGGGGGATGCCCGCGCCGTTGATCTGGCCGCAGTGGTCCCGGTCGAAATAATCCGGCGACCCCGCATACGCGAGCACCTGCCTGCTCCGGTTGTCCACGACGATCACCGCGCCGTTGTATATGCCCTGGGAGCGGTTGGCGTCAGTGTAGTCCTTCAGGGCCTTTTCGCAGTAGGATTGCGTGGAGCGGTCAATCGTGAAGCGGGTGAAGAAAGGGTCGCCCTCGCCTTTTCCCGATTCGATCAGGTGCGGGCACCGGAACGGAAACGGATGCGCCGCGGTAAAAACACCGTTCCCCTGTGCGCTTCCCGGATACAATCCGGAAAATTCCGGGTCCGAACCCATTGCGCTCATCACCCTGAGCATCTGCTCATGCGCCCTGCGGGGATGAAGGTCGGGCCGGTACCGGTTCGGGTCCTTGGGGACGGCGATCAGCATTGCCGCCTCAGCGGGGCCCAGGTCTCTCGCGCTCTTGCCGAAGTAATACAGCGCCCCGGCCCCGACGCCTTCGAGGTTGCCTCCCATGGGGATGGTGTTGAGGTAAAGCTCGAGCAGTTCGGTCTTGGTGTAATGGAATTCAAGCTGGACCGCCCTGAAGGCCTCGATGATCTTTGAAAGGACGGTTCGCGGCCTGCGCTCCAGCATCCGCGCTATCTGCATGGTAATGGTTGACGCGCCCGACCTCACCTCCCCGTGCCTGAGGTTCAGGTACAGCGCCCTGAGGATCGACACGGGATTAACGCCCCGGTGGTAAAAGAAAAAACGGTCTTCGCAGAAGATAATGCCGTCCCGCAACAGCGGCGAAATTTCTTTCAGGGGAAGCTTGAACCTGAACTGCTCGCTTTTCGAGAGGGATATCCTCAATATCTCACCGTCCCTTGCCATGTACACATGGGAATAGTCTTTCTCGATTTTATGGGCCGGCAGCGGCGCTGCGGCATCAATCAGCAAAAACAGAAAATACAGGGCCGCCAGGGCCGTAATGGCCCTGCGCAGCCCCGCGCTGCATTTAATTGCCAGTGCGAACAACATGGCACGTTCCCCGGGCCGCTCCCGTGGCATGGATGTCGGGGTCATACATCGCCTCGGCAAAAACCTGCGGAACGACGAATGACCCCACGGTGACCGCCCTCAGGGTATAGGTAAAACTCACTTCCCGGCCAAGCGGGCCGGCAAACAGGATCAGCCGGTCGTCGCGGATGTCCTGATAGGCCCATGAGCGGGTATCGTCCCCGTCATCCACGTCTCCCTGGGACCTCAGGCGGACGTTTTCAATCTCGAAACCGGCAGGCACGAGGTCAACCACGATAATATTGTCAGTCTCTTTATCGGGCTCGACCGTGATCGTGGCTTTTATGAGCTGGCCCTGTTCAACGCTCGAAAGGTTCAGCGCTGCCCCGTCACTGGTCCGGTAGGCGCGCGAGACCGACATCCCGCTCGATTTTTTCCCGGCCCCGGCCCCGGCCCCGGTCCCTTCAGCGGAAATCCAGTAGTACAGGGTCTCATCACTGTCATTGACCAGGCTGACGTTTTTGCCTGCGGCGTCATTCAGGGTCACGCATTCGGCGCTGCTGCCGATCTGTTTGAACGCCCTGTTGTCGAGCATGATCCGCGCTTTCAGGTTCTTGTTATCGGCTGCAGGGAAGGCCTTCGCCAGCGCGACCAGGGCGTGGATGTTGTCATGCGTGGTCCCGAAATGGCCGTCCTTCGAATATTTCGCGATCTCCGCAGCGACCTGCGCCCGCTCCGGGCTTCCGGGGTCGATATCGCAGAGCGCCGACAGGTACAGCGAAAGCCGTTTCACCACCGAATCCAGGCGCCCCCCGCTGCTCCTCGGGAAATACTTGACCAGGAACTTCGAGGGAAGCACCTTCCGCGCGCTGTCCCGGTCACCGGCCAGCGCGTAGGCGGACGCGAGCAGGCAGCGCTCCTCGTACCCGGTTTGCTTGAGCTTCATGTTTTTTAGATATTCCATGGATTCCCGGTCAGGCATTCCGGCGAGCGCCTTGAGGTACAGCACATAGATATCGCCGTTTTCAAGCGAATACTGGTTTCGCCGGTCAAGGCGCCCCTTTCTGGCTGATGAGGTGATGCCCGCGGCGTTCAGCACCCGCTTCATCACCCCGTCATCGATTTCATAGCCGTGGTTGCGGGCCTCGATGAACAGGTGCGCGATATACATGGTGAGGTAATAATCTCCTTCATTCTGTCCGGGCCAGTAGGTGAACTCTCCGTTCGGGAGCATGCGCTTCTGAAGCTGGTCAAGGCCGTCAATGATGAAGCGTTCAACCGTGCCCGCCTGCCCGCCGAAAACCCCCACCCTCCCGGCGAGGGACCTGTAATAGACGAGGGGAAACACCGAAGAAGCGATCTGCTCCGAGCACCCGTACGGATACGTGACCAGATAATCAAGCGCGCCCATGAACCGCGTAAGATACTGGGGCGACGCGTTGATCCTCACCCGCTGCCCGGCTTTGATAAAATCGGCCGGGACGGCAAGCGAGACCGAGTCGCCTTTTTTCAGCGCGCCGCTTTTGGTGATCGTGGTGAGGGAGCGCGCGGGCCGCACCGCGATCTCGGTAGTGCATGCGGTCTTTTCATCCCCCATTGAAGCGCTTACCGAAACAACTGCCCTGCCGGCGTCTTTCAGGGCCTTTGCCTGAAAATACAGCATGACGCTCTGTCTGTCCTCGATATAGCGTGTCACCGTTTTTTTGCCCGAAACCGAAACCGGGCCCTGTGCCGCCACCGAAACCGCGACCGGGCCGTTCCTGCCGGTTTTATTGTACACCTGGACCGGTATCTCGAAGGTGTCTTCCGGCGCGAGTATTCTGGGCAGCGAAGGCGACAGCACGATCGGGTCGGCAACGGTCACATACGCCGCGCCCGCGCCGAAACGGTCGTCGTTCGAGCCGATGGCCATGACGCGGAGCCTGCCGTTAAAACGGGGGACATCGAAATGGTGCCTGACATACCCGTCGGCGTCGGCGGTGAGTATTCCTGAGTACAGCGCCACGGACTTCACGCGCCGCGCCTGGATCGGGTTTATGTGTTTCCTCGACAGGTCGTATTCCCCTTCATCCCCGCCGATCGCAAGCGACGCAGCCCTGACATCAGGAAGGATCGCGTCAAAGACCGAATACAGTATGGTCTGCAGCGCCCGCTTCTGATAGAAAAAGTTGAAGGGGTCGGGGGTCTTGAACTGGGTGATCTGCAGAATCCCCTCGTCGACCGCCGCGACCACGACGCGGGTCCCGTAAGGGGCCCTGACCGACACCGACACACCCCGGTCCGAGCGTGTCTCCTGCGGGCATCCGATATCAAGAGGCATATGTTTTTCACCGGGGTCTATTTCCAGGTTCCTGATTCCCAGAGAGGTCATGGGAAGATGTTTGAGGGACGCGTCGGGTTCCCTCACGACAAACGCGTTGATATAGACATTCGGAAGATAATCCTGGCGCACGGTGAAGGTGACCGTCGCCCGGTTGCTGGTCAGCATCCGGGTTTCCTCATACAGGATCCCCTCCCGTTCAATTGAAAAGAAAAGCCTTCCGGGGATCGGGGACAGTATGTCAGCGGTGATTGTCTCTCCGGGCCTGCACTTTGTTTTATTGAGTGAAATCAGCAGGTTTTCCGCTGACTCCATGTTTGTCGTGACCATCCCCGGCCCCTGAACATGGATTTTCTGGCTGGTCCTCATGCCGTTTTCACGGTAAAGGTAAATGATATACTCGCCCGGAGTCTGCGGGGTAAACCGGTAGCGCCCTTTCCCGTTGAACGACAGCTCGGTATGGGTGACGACTTCTTCGTAAGTATCGCTTTCGTATTCCTTTTTGAAGACCCCCTTTCTTTTCAGGATCGTATAATGCACCTTGTGCCTGATCAAAAGCTGTATCTTTTTCGCCTGCTCGTACCCCCCGCGGGGATTTACGGCGACAAACGAGAGGTCAACCGGCTGGCCCTTGACATACACATCATTGCCTTCGACTTTAAGTCCCAGGTACAGGTCATAATAATTGACGGGGATGCTTCTGACCGCGCTGACCGGCCTTCCGCCGCTGTCATAAACTTCAGTGTACACCCGCGCCGTGAGCGCGGACGGGGGAGACATGGTCGAGGGGATGTCGACGGTATACTGCTTCTGCCCCTTGTCGTCGAGCCGGTCTTCACCGAGGTCGAAAAACTCGGTGTTGTAATCTTTCTCATTGTCAAGGAAGCTGTATCCCGCAAACGACGCGTGGGAGAAGGTCCGCGATACAAAGCTTACCCGTGTCTTTACCCGGTTCCCAGCGGCGGGCGGGCCGAAAAGCTGGGTCCCTTTGACCGTAAAGGCCACGGGCCTGCCCGGGTCAACCGCCTTTTCCGGGGTTATGATTTCGGCCTTGATTTTATCCGGGATAAAGTCCTCGACCTTGAAGGACGTTGATCCCATGGTCACGCTTCTTCCAAAGCGGAGTTCGGCGCGGTACTCGCCGGTGGGCGCATATGAGGGGAGATCAATCTCGTAACTGAGCATGCCGTGGGAAGGGACCGTGCTCTTCATTTCGGCAAAACCCTCGCCCCGGGGGTCGGTTATCGCGAGGATCGCGTCTATCGCGGGCGGGGCCGAAAGATTGTGGCTGCGCACAATCGCGGTCACATAAACTTTTTCTCCGGGCCGGTACACGCCCCGTTCCGGCGTCAGGAACGCCTTGAGGCCCTTTTCAGCGTTGTATTCGCCGGAAGTGTTGAAACGTGACGTATTGATCTCGGACTCGGACAACTGCATGAAGGAAAAGTCCTCGTCCTTTTCGGCGGTAATGACAAAGGGATAAAAATTATTGCGGTTGTGTTTCCAGCTTTCAAACTCCACGACCCCGTCATAACCCGTAACACCCTCAAGCATGACCTGGTTGTCATAGCTTAAAAGTTTTAAGCGCACACCGGAGACCGGCTGCAGGCCCTTTATCGAATAGACATACACCTTCAGGTCAGGGCCGTCCGTTTTCGCGATCATGCCCAGGTCGGTGCACAGAATGTACTGTTCGTCGTAGTTCCACTGGTCACTCACCTCCGAAAGCCGGATGCTGAAGAGCCCCCTGTATTCCATTGAATGCAACTGCCTCAGGTTGATGAAATGAGGTACCAGCTGGTTCAGCTCACCCCCGGTGACCTCATATGTTTTATAAAGAACACTGCGTCCGTACTCGCTTGAGTTGGTGTTCTTGAGAAAATAGACCAGGTTGTTGCGGTAGATCTTGTTGATCTGAACATTGAATTTATCAAGATTGAGCGTATGAAACTCGATGTCCAGGTTCCCGGAGAGCGGCAACAGTTTCCCGTGGGAAGCGAACTTCACCGACGGAGGGAGGTCTTCGATAAGAATCGAACTGGTAAAGTCCTTTTGCAGTACCTCCCCTGTTTTGGACCTTATTCCCTCTCCTATTGAGACTGCGTATTCCTGGTTTGGTTTGAAATCCGACTGAAGGATTGCGTAGCAGTACTCGGTATCAACGGTAAAAGGAAGGGCCTGCCCTGAGGGAGACGTTATCCTGACATACTGCTTGATCTGGGAATCTGAAACCGGACGGTTGAAGAGGACGGCGACATACGTGTTCGACTCCACCGGGAATGCCTCGGCGCGCAGCACCTGGAGCTTCTCGGTTTCGGGTAGGGTTGTTGTTTTTTCAAATGAACGCTCAAGGGGCTCAGTCCCGCCGATACAGACCAGGTCATCGAAAACGGAGATCTTTATTTCGCTGTTACGGTCTTTTCGCGCGATTTTCGATGATTTTATGTAATAACGTGAAGGAACATTTGAGGGTTCAATCGTAAAATCAATGCGGTCTCCGTCAACGGCAAGCCCGACCCTTTTGGAAAGCTCAGCCATGTCAACCGGATAATTAAAGTTGATCTCGCAGATCACTTCCTTCTCGATGTTTTTTACTAGGTCGTAGTTATAAAAAAAGTTTGCGCCTGTCACCCTGAAGTCGGGAGTATAAAATGAAAATGACACGCCCTCGATCATCGGCTTCTCCGCTTTAAGGTGCGCGGTATTTAACGAAACCGAATACCCGGTTGACGGCTTCAGCTCGCTGTCAGGGACCAGAATAACGGTGCGTTTGTTTTCGAGCCGGTATGAACCCGGTATGGGGGGATCAATTGAAAAAAGCTCAGCGCCGGATTTTATCTGCACCAGGTCTCCGGCCTGTTCCTTCTGGCCCTCAAGCGCGATGTCGACAAAATCGGGAGACACCGAAACATCCTCCTCAAAGGTCACCCTCAGGGTCGTCTTCTGCCCCACCTCCCCCGTTGGCCCGTACGATTCCACATCTACCCTGAAAAAATACATGACAACAGAATAAACCACGATAAGGGCCAGCAATCCCGCGGCACCGATCACTGCCGGCCTGGATTTTTTGCTCTCTTTAAGTTTCCGCACCAGCGGAACAAGGCGCGGATACAGCCCCTTTATTTTAGCCGCAAGCCAGAGTGCCCTGCCGGAGACCAGTCGTCCGAACGATGCCGCGCCGGCAGGCGCTGATTTTATTTTTTCCATTATATTAAGCGGTGATTTCCCGAACGAAAAAAGGCGTTCCTGGAAAATAAAGACAAGAACAGCTCCCAGCCCGGTTATCACCAGGAGGATATCGGTGACCGTGGAATTCTGATGAAATGATGTCAAAAGAAAGAACGCCGAGCCCCAGAGGAGACTGATAACGGCACCATCCCTGAAGGAACCCCAGCGGGTCGTTACCAGGCGTTTCACCGTCATCAATACCAGGACAAAAACCAGGTACAACCCCAGCGTGACTCCCAGTTGTATAAGGCTGTTCTTAAAATCGTTGAACATCAGCGTTGATGTTATCAGGCCCGTGATGTACAGGGCCATGGACAGGATTGATATCGCGGAATAGGAGACATGCCTCTTGTCATTCATATAACGACCTCATATGCAAAATTTATAAAATTATGACTGTAATAGAGCAATGTCAATAGATTTTTCAGGAAAGGAATACAGGATCAAGCGGTAGCAAATTATTTTGGGGGGCAACCGTTTCATAACACCTTTTGTTGTCATCCCGGTTTACCGAAGGTAATACCGGGATCTCATAGAAAATATTCATAAATTTATCGCATGAGATTCCGGTATTTGCAAACTCGGAAGATGCAAAACCGGAATGACAAAACCGCGTTACCCTCAAAATTATACTGCTACCCGGATCAAGCTCCCCTCCCCGCTGCGGGAGCATACAATTCACGTAAACTGCGGGAAAACACTCAGGAACCTATTTTACCGTACCGGTCGTATTTGCTGAAGATGAGGACAAATTTAACATCCTTACTGATAAAAGACACATACAGCTTATACTCATCATCCCTGTTCCACAGGTGATGTTCCGAAAAACCGTCGGCGAACACTTTATCAAGATAGGAGCAATCGTCTCTATTGCATTTATAAAATGAATAATCATAATATGGTTTATTAAAATTTCCCGGTGCCGTCCAGGGCGTGATCTCGAGGTATGCGATCTCTCCATGGTAACTTCCGGTAGTGACCAGGATCACTGTAGGGAATTCCTCTTTCAGGTTGGACAGGAATTTCAGGATATTGGGTATTTCAGACTCCCGGTGCGAACGCAGTGAACCGGTTATTGATGCAATCGAGCTTTTATACCGGTTGATAATATCATTGCTCTCATCCAGCAATTTTTGCCGCACCTGCCTGCGGGACAAATAATCACCGCCGAACAGAACCAATGAAATAAAAAAAACAATCGAAGCAAACGCAAGGACGATTTTTTTTCTGTTCACGGTTATTTCATCAACAGAAAGTTCGCGTAATTTACTGTCAGCGATAATCCCGATGTTAAGGCTTATGTTTAAAATCGCCGAACAGGCAACCAGGACAAAAGCCCCGGCGAGCAGGGAGAATAAAAAGCTTGAGGTTTTATTATTAAAAACAGTGAGGTTAAAAGTCACTGTCAGAATAAAGCCGAAAAACCAGACAAGGATCACCGCGATGGTCGCGATCATGATGATGAATGTAAACTTTGACAGCAGGGTCTTGTATTTCAATCTCATATCAGCCCTCCCCAAGTGCAGGCCCGCACCGTGTTATGCGCAGTATAACTGCGGAGATTTTCCCTGGCCAAAAACAATTCGGGCCGCGTTGTGCAATAACGCGGCCCGTGAAATGGTCCGGATTATCAGTAGGCCTGTACCGGTTTCTTCCGGATATTTTTTATCACCAGTATCACCACACCGAGTGAAAGCGCGAGGAGCACGATGTCGCCCGCGGCGAGCATGTAATTTTTCCTGGGCAGGTAATCGTTGAACAGGATCACCCCAAGAGAAGCGACCGTGGTAATAAACATGAACAGGCCCGGGATCATCGCGAAGAGCGACTTTTTCCCTTTTTTCGTAAGCCACACGCTTACCGTGATCAGGGTCAGGCCGGCGAGAAGCTGGTTGGCTGACCCGAAAAGCGCCCACAGCTGTTTAAAGGCGTTGTAATAGGCGAGGATGAACATCAGGCCCACGCAAAGAAATGAATTAAAAACATACGTGTTCATGAAGCGCGGGACGTTCTTGAAGATGCGTCGCCAGAGTTCTTCGAACAGGTAACGGTTCAGGCGCACCGCGGTGTCAAGCGTGGTCACCACGAATCCCTCAACCATAAGGATGCCGAAGACCGTGCCGTACACCTTCGGAAGAGCAAAGGCCTTTTCCATCAATCCGCCGATCCCAAGGGCAAACGCGAGTATCGGGTTTGATTTCACACCCTGGACAGCAGGGAACACGATATTTTTGAACTCGCCGTAAGAGAGGCCCGCGCCCACTGCGATCACAACGCATATCGCGAAAACAGCTTCAAGGGTCATACCGCCCGCTCCGATTATTTTCGCGTCGGGCCGCTCACCGGCTATCTGTTTCGCGCTGGTCCCGCCGGCAACAAGTGAATGGAAGCCGCTGCAGGCGCCGCATGCAACCGTGATAAAAAGGATCGGCCAGAGATATCCCAGGTGCGCCCTGCCGTCAACAAGGTTCAGGCTCGGCGCATCGATGGTGGTGCCACTAAAACCCAGCACCACGGTTGAAGCCAGCATCGCCAGGATACCGCCATACAGCAGAAACGAGTTGGTGAAATCACGGGGCTGCAGCACGATCCAGACCGGTACGCCGGCTGCGAAAATGGTATATATAGAAAGGATGATCATCCAGTAAAAGGGGTCTATTTTTATGGGATTATCAAACCCGATCCTGATCGAAACTAAACATATGCCAACCGCAAGAATTGACGCGACCGAAATCGGGATATTGCGTTTATACAGCAGATAACCCAGAATGGGAGCACAAGCCGTAATTATGATGACCGAAGTGGAAGCGATACCGCCGATGACAGCGTACTTGATCCCGTTTTCCTCAATAGTTTGAATACCACCTATGGCTGAACCGAAAAATTCGAGCGGGTATTTTGAGGACAGGGCCGTGGTCGTCAGAGTCAGGAAGACCGAAGTCACCATGAGAAGCATGATGATGGTGAACCCGATAAAAAGCAAAAAACCCGTTCTACCGAACGTGCTTTCCGCAATTTCAGCCACTGAGCGCCCTTTTTCACGAATAGATGCCGCAAGTGCTGAAAAGTCATGCACCACGCCGACGAAAACCGTGCCGATAACGATCCAGAGCCACACCGGCAAAAAACCGAAAATAAGCGCCACCGTAGGGCCGATAATTGGCCCGCCACCGGCTATGGAAGCGAAGTGGTGCCCGAACAGCACGAATTTTTTCGTGGGCACATAGTCAACACCGTCATTAATTTCGACTGCAGGGGTCGTGTGCGTGCCATCGATATCAAAACTTTTTTCAACGAAACGCGCGTAATAACGGTAACCAAGATAGAGCAGAACCATGGAGACAAAAAGCATAATCAAAATGTTCATACAACCTCCCGTAAGGCAGGAAAAAAATAATTAAAAATATTTTTAGCGCACTGGCTTCATCGTCAATGATAATATGTAGATTTCATTATTTTTGGCGCATTATACTCTATAAAAATGCACAATACGCAAATATATGCCAAATAGACAACAATCATGAGACAGATCCCATTCGCGACCGCGATACAATTATTAATACGTCTTATAATGAATCTGTCATAAGTTTCGACGCGATGGATCCCCGGGTCTTTTCAATCAACTGTTCCATTGACGCAGGACTGTACCCGACCATGGTTATCGGCTCCCCGACCGCGACCTCAATCCTGCCCGGAGTAAAGGCAATTTTTCCCTTGGGCAGTATCCTTCTGCTGCCGTTTACGGTAACCGGAAGGATCGGATATCCCCGTTCAAGTGCAATAACAAAGCCGCCCTTCTTAAAGGCCCTGAGATTACCGTCAGGGGAACGCGTACCTTCGGCAAAAAAGATGATACTGGTCCCCGGGGAAATACGGTCAACTCCCCTGTTGATGCTCTCTCGGGCCTTTTCACTGTTTGAGCGGTCAATGAAAATATTGCGTGAAGCATAAAGGGCATGCCCGAAAAGAGGCACCTTTAAAATTTCTTTTTTAATGATCCATCGAAACTGTATACCCAGGGTGGTCACTATGGCGAGAATGTCAAAATGAGACTGGTGATTTGAGATAATTATGTAGGATGTTCCCTTCTTGATGTTTTCCTTGCCCGTAATTGAACACCTGACAAAAGTAACCTTCAGCATGGTCCAGGCCCAGATACGCGATATTGAAAAGGCGAGGTTTCCGGTCCTGCTTAACAGAGCGGCCGTAATCATGGGGATGAACAGAAGCAGAGTACAAATTGTTGCCCATAAAATAATCCAGGCAGCCTTTACTATGTCAATAAACTGTTTCATCAAGAATGTACTATAGAGTCAATAAGAGCACACGCTAAAATTTTTCGCAATGATTTTATTGATCCATAGATAAAAACCCTGAATTATTCTTCTGGTTTATATGATAAAGATTACCAGTGGTTAAAATTTATTGTCGACAAAAGAATAAAAATATATATGATCGTTTGAAAAAAACACAGGAGAAGATATCTCAATGCATAAGTATGTTTTTCTAACATTACTGGTACTTCTCCCTCTAAAGGCTTTCAGTGCTGAACCAATCGGAATCACAAAAAATTTTGTCAGTTACCCGGTTTTTCAACAGGCTGAATACCTGGAGGACAAGAACGGAACTCTCTCTCTTGGAGAAGCCAAAAATTCAACCAGCTGGAATAAAACATCAACAAGTTCAGTCAATTTCGGGTTTACCTCGTCGGTTTACTGGTTTCGATTTGCCATTAAAAATGAAGACGTCAAAAATCATGACATCTATCTTGAAATCGACTATCCCATGCTTGACTATGTTGACCTCTACTCTCCCAATGAGGACGGCTCATACCGGGTCAATAAAACAGGTGATCTCCTTAATTTTTCTACCCGTGAAATAGATGACCGGAAAATCATGTTTAAGCTCAAGACATCGGATAATACCCTTCCCTATTACCTGCGTGTACAGACAACAAGCTCAGTCAACTTCGCACTGAACCTGTTATCTATTGAGGCATATATCAATAAATTGAAACAGGAGCTCCCGGCTTTCTGGGCGTATTACGGGATCATGGTTGTAATGCTCATCTACAACCTGATGATTTTTTTCCTGACGCGCAATGGAAGTTATTTCTTTTACGTGTTTTATATTTCGTCCTGGATACTCTTCCAGTTCACGCTCAACGGGTTCGCCTTTCAGCACCTCTGGCCCGGGTTGCCCTGGTGGGGCAATAAATGCCTGCCGCTTTTTATCTCTCTTGTCACTGTAGGATGCGGGATGATGCTCCGTACCTTCCTCCAGACAAAAGAAAAATACCCTGTTGCCGACAAGATCTCTCTTGCCCTGATTACCGGACCCGGCGCCGTCTGGAGCCTGGTTTCCCTCATAGGACCTTACAAGATCGGTATAAAGGGGGCGACCGCCATCGCCCTGATCGGCTCGGCCACGATGATAATTTTATCAGTGATTCTCGTGATCCGCGGTTCGCGCGACGCAAGATTTTTCCTCTTCAGCTGGGTATTCATGATGGTGGGAATAATTCTGTACACACTGAAAACATTCGGGGCGCTCCCTTCCAACTTTCTGACAAACTGGAGCATTCAGATCGGTTCATCGGCTACCGCGATTCTTCTTTCAGGAGCCCTGGCGGAAAACATCAATGTCATGCGCCGGCAGGTGCTCAGGCTCAATAAAGACCTGGGTGAAAAAGAATCAGTTGCCAAAGAACGGGCCGTTTTCCTGGAGCAGGTCGTCACAACAGTCAAAGACATGTCGGACAATATGCTTACCGTTACTGATGACCTCGCATCGATCAGCGATAAGTTCTCGCAGATGTCAGGTGAACAGGAAAAAACCAGCACTGAAATGGCCGCGGGTTTTAACGCGCTGAAAAAAGAATATGAACGCCTGTATGCATCAATTGTCAGTCAGCGCGAAGAAGGAAGCAAGACCCGTGAACTCTCTTCAGGGATTCAAAAATCGCAGGAATCAATAACCAGAGCAAGCCAGGCCGTCTCGGAAAGCATTTCGCAGGTGTTGGAATCAAACAATCAGACTGAAAATACCCTGAAGGACCTTATCGATAAAATGAGCCTTATCAATAAAGGCGGAGAATCCATTGACCGGTTCATGACCATTATAGACGATATAACCGACAGGATCAACCTCCTGTCCCTCAACGCCGCGATTGAAGCTGCCCGCGCCGGCGAGCACGGGCGCGGTTTTGCAGTCGTCGCTGACGAGATCGGGAAACTCGCCCTGGCTACCTCGGACAATTCAAAGCAGATATCCGGACAGGTTTCATCAATAATCAGCGACATCGGGCAAGGAACCAGTTTAATGAACAACACAAAAAAGCAGCTCGAGCTGTCCTTCGGAATCATAGACACGATTATCACCAACACCACAGAAGTGAAAAATCTTGTTTTTGAACAGGACTCCGCGATCAACAGAATCGCAACTCAGGCGGGCGTGATGAATGAACTTGCAAAAGACATAGAAAGCGCCACAAGCAGGCAAAACCAGGCGATTGGTGATGCCATCACCACTATAGACAGGATTGCCGAAATGGCCAGGGAAATATCGAACGCGAACAACAGAATTCTTGATCTCAGCGCGCTCATGAAAGAGAAGTCACATCAGATGAATGATGTGATAAACCAGGCAACATAGAAGATTTCCAACTGCTACCGTACCGGGAGAAAGCAACTCCCGGTTTAACGGTGACAGCAATATTTTTTAGCAATACTATTCAGGAATGCTCATGCACTTGACTTTATTGCCTATTGATGAATAGGTCTCGTACATGATCCCCTTTTCAGTAACGATCAATTCATTGGAATCAAAAAGGTCCCCTGAACCGAAATGCACTGACGAGGGGCAGATGAATTTGCCGTATCCCAGCTTAGAAGCTTCCTCTGTCGTTTCATTGAAAAGTATTATTGAATTTCCCATATAGTTCGCTATGGCAACAACCGGGTCTCCCCGGTAAGTGCTCACATCCAGATCATCAAACATCCCGAAAGCGGAATAAATAATCTCCGGTTTTCCGGCAGCAGCGCCGTTTTCAATAGCGACCTTTTTCACCCGCGCCTGCTTATACCCGGTAACCAGAAAATCAGTGTAATAAACAACATCATCACGGATTACTATTCCATTCGGGGCGCAGGCCCCGGTTTTATACGAGAGCCAGGTTTCCTGGGTAATAACCGGAGTTTCATCATCACTGATGACCAGTTTTACGATCTGCCCGCACGGGAGGATCGTATAGTCAGTTACATAGAGACTTCCTTCGCTGTCAGCAGCCAGGCCGTTCGGGAGAAACATGTTTTCAAACTCATGCACTTCTTCGAATACGAGGTCCTCGGGGTCTGAGGCCGCTGATAGATCGGCACGGTACAGGGATTTTTTCATTAAACCGTCAGAAAGGGTCCCGAACAGAACAGAATAGTTGCCAGACTTGATTGCTGAACATAAATCAATCGACCCAAGGGACAGGTTAACCCGGTGATAAATCACATACAGCCATTTTCCCGATTGCGCTATTCCGCCAAAAATACCATACGCGTCATGCAGTACTCTTACCGCCGAATACCCATCGATGATTTCAAACAACGAATTGCCGCCAGTCACGAAAAGCCGTCCGGTGTCAGTAAAAAAGGCGTTTTCCGCGTCAGGAATATTGTCCACCACGGTCCAGATGGAATCTTTAACCGAGGAAACTTCATCCTCACTGAGCAATGCAGCAGCACTGATATCATCCCCGGCGTCCTCTTCAGACTCAGCGACTGTTTGTTCATCAGTCCCCTTTGCCAGGGTATCGCTCGTGACCGTGGCATCTGGCTGAACAGAATCATCCCCCCCTGAAACCCCACTCTCGTCATCACATGAAAAGACCGCGACACATAAACAGACAATGATAATCCCCACGTAATTCTTAAAACGTATCATCACTGCAACCTCCGGATACCTGTAATGATCATTACAGGCGATACATATTTTAATTCTTTTTGTAATAGATGATTGTCTAACAAACCAGATTTACTAAAAAAGTCATACCGGACGGTCTTTTTGTCAAGAATTAATACGAGTGAAAAATAAAATTGCGGATATTATTCGACGAAAGCTTAATTTATCTTTTGATTATATTGTTAAAGAGGTAATCATCCCCCATGCCTGATCGTATTCAGACGCTTAAAAACATTATTCTAACAAATCATTAACGGAAACCCTTTGACAATCTTCGAATTTATGCTTATAATTATTTTAACTGTCAACCGGAGGGTGAATATGACAATAAAAATCATAAGGCCGGACAACAGTATTGAAGCAGGCTATCTCGAAGGGGAGCCACTGAATTTTAACTGTGAAGATTACCGGCTGCACAACGCCGCGGGAAAAACAATTACGGGAATACGAAGGCGGTTCAGATTTCACATATTCAACTACCTGGGCATCATTACCGGCGAACACCTTATCGGACTCGCGGCGGTAAGTCTGGGTTTCGCGGACAATGTATTCGCCTATATTATCGACTTAAAAAAGGGGATGCTTTTTGAGTATAAGAACATCACCCCGACGGTTTTCGGGCCATCGTCCCTCTACAGCGCATACCAGCCGGACAATTACAACATATCGTTCAGCAAAAAAAACGCGTCCCTTGCCATATCGAAACATGCCCGCAAATCTCTTCTTGAAGTCAATGCCCGGTTTTCAGACACATTAACCATCAACGGGCAGTTCGATTATGACATGAAAAAACACCTGCCGCTGAGAGTTGCGGACAGTGCCGGCCTTTCAAACTGGGGCTTTACCGAAAAGTGCCCCCGTGCTCTGACCCGCAGCCTTTCAGTTGCCTATAAGGGGTCGGAAATCAGGGTAAAACCTGAAGAGACCTTCCTGATCTATGATTTTTCAGCCGGCTTCATGCACCGCCATACCGAGTGGTTCTGGACAGCCTTTTCAGGCAGGGATAAAAGCTCGGGAGATTTCATTGGCGGAAATTTCGCCACAAACAATAATTATCCCCTCTACTCAGAGAACGGCCTGTGGATCGGCAAAAAGAGGTATTACTTTTATAACAACATCGCCTATTCATTCAAGAAAAACGACCCTCACCAGGAGTGGTCACTGTATACGGTTGATGAAAGGGGACGTCCCGATAAAAAGCTTGAACTTGTTTTCAAACCTGCCCACTCGCCGGAATTTCTCCGCGAAGAGAACATCAATATGCTCCTGATCCGCTCGAGCTTCAGCCAGTATTTCGGCAGGGTCTCGGGAGTTTATCGCGACGGGCGGAAGAAAATAAACTTTTCCAATATCTACGGTATTTCCGAAACACACAGCACGGACTGGTAATACTCCCAAAATTGCCCGAAAAGGCCGAAAAAGCTTGACAGTAACCGGCGAAACTACGCTGACCAGTACCCCTTGGAAATAGTTGAGGAAGATGTTATAATAGAACATGAAAGTGATTTTGAGCATATTATTGAAAATGCGAAAGCACTATCCAGGTCAAAATACCTCAATTTAATTATTCAAAAAGCATATGAGTAAGTGACAGTGAAACAGATCGCTAATAGATACTTGATAAACCTAGTGATCAAAATTCTATATATTGTATAAAATCTTCTGCCATCATATTCCCGTTGGCATCTCTGAGTCCGGATGCACCACCCTTGATTGATATTTCATAAACACAACCTACTAATACATCATAAATATCAAATGAAAAAATTCTGAATTCCTCTCCCCCGAGCCAGTTATAGTTGATGACTTGTGGTAATGCCCCATCTCCGCCCTGCCCGATTGTTCTTTGAATATCAATTGAAAATGTTGAAGGCACTATACTATTAGAAAATTCTATTGAAATATTTCTGTAGGAGGGTTGTTCATCTGTTCCGGTTGGCTCATCATAGGTAAGCATCTCGATATTTCCCAGTGCCCACCCCCCAGGATTGAGTGGATCAGTTATTGATACAACAGTCGGAGCAATTGAATTGGGTCCGTTAGTTAAAAAATGATATACATATTTTTTATCTAGAGGATTGTCCTCTTCATCAGTGATTGATGGAGTAACGCTCATAGTATAATAGGTTTCACTTTTAAGTGGACTGATAAACACAATTCTCGCAATCGTCAGGGTTTCGCCATAAATCATGATATCTTCGTATTCAACATAATAATCAGCTATTGGTGAAAATATGATACAATCATACAGACCATTTTTATTCATTATTTCACTTATGAATTTGATGAAAATTTTAAAAAAATGAATGAAGATAATAAGACATTGACCTTCTCGGTTATTGTAGCAATCCTGCTGGTATATATGATCCTGGCATCACTTTATGAATCCTTCAAACTGCCCTTTGTCATCATGACAACGATTCCCCTTGCTCTTATCGGAGTAATAATAACTCTCTTTATAACCCAATTCTCAATGAATATTTCAGTTTACATTGGCCTGATTATTCTCGCTGGAATAGTGGTCAACAACGGGATTATCCTGGTTCATGAAATCAACAGATCCTATAATTTCGGGATGCTTTCAGAAGATAATCTTAAAGAGAATATTATAAAAATCTGCCTTAAACGGTTCAGACCGGTCTTAATAACGACAATAACAACAATATGCGGACTTACGCCAATGTTATTGAAAAGTGGAGATGGAAGTAATTTATGGCGACCACTGTCATTGACAGTAATCAGCGGTTTATTCTTTTCAACTGCTTTGACACTTATTGTCGTGCCGGTAATTAGTTCAATTGTTTATAAAAATATTATAAAAAGTTGACAATATGAGAAACTATTTTATAAAAAGACACTAAAATTCAATTTCTGAATCAGGAGTAATTTATGAAGAACACATCAAAAATTGTTGTAATAATACTTTTCATGTCACTACTATTCAATGCCTGTGACGATGACAGCAATAATAAAAGCAGCGATACACAAACATTAAGTTCATTAAAGCGATTACCGCTTTCAGTTTCACTACACCGGCTGCAAAAGGAATAATAAATGAAACTTCACATTCAATTACAATCACAGTGTGGGGTGAAACCACATCTCTGGTTCCGACAATAACACATACTGGAGAAAGTATTGCACCCGCTTCCGATATTGCCAATGATTTCAGTGAACCACAGACTTACACCGTACAGGCAGAAGATGGAAGCACACAGGCTTACGAAGTAACTGTAACAGTACAGGAATACAGTATCGGGGATTATGGACCAGCCGGTGGCAAAATATTTTATATTAACGCTAATGCAGCAACTGAGGGATGGAAATACCTTGAAACCGCCCTTGAAGATATTGATAGCGGGAATGCCAAGCAATGGGGCGGTTATGGTTACGAAATAGAAACAGATACTGCTATCGGCACTGGCAAAACCAACACTACAGCAATTGTAGAATTTCATGATGGCCTTAACCCAGATTATTATACTAACAATTTCAGTACCAACATTATCTTTACAAACCCTTCATGTTTTTTTACTTCTGATAATAATGGCACTGTGGCAGCAAAAGAGTGTTCAGACTATAGTGTTGTTAATAACGGTCAAACTTATAATGACTGGTTTCTTCCATCCGAAGCTGAACTAGATGCAATCTGGGATAATCTGGTTAATAATGGATCAGGCGGAAATAACGGTGTGGGTAATTTTTATGAGGATTATTACTGGACATCCTCCGAAAGGGGTTCAACATATTCTGATGATCAGGCGCTCACTCAAAGTTTCGATGATGGATGGCAAGACTACAGCAGTAAGTACGCAGAACATTGCGTTCGGGCAATTCGGGCTTTTTAATTGCCCGAAAACGCCGAAAAAGCTTGACAGTAACCGGCACGGTGCCTATTTTGTTACAACATTTTTGGAACACGGGGCGTGGCGCAGTCAGGTAGCGCACATGACTGGGGGTCATGTGGTCGCTGGTTCAAATCCAGTCGCCCCGAAATAAGGGGCTGTCCTAAAAGTCGTCTCGATACTAATTTCGTAATGCTCATTGAGTGATTTTGATGGTGAAAACATCAAAATCGTATCGAAATGAGCGGGAAAACTGTATCCACTTTACGAAATTCACTCGACGAACGTTTTTTGGGACAGCCCCTTTTTAATGTATAAAACAAGCGCCGCGCCTTTGGTGTATCGGCACGGTGCTTTACCGGTTTACAGGGCACCGGTAAAAATCGGGTCAGACGCTTTAATAGATGCGGTTTCGCCCGCAAGGAGCGAGTCAATTTTTCCAGAATACTGCGGAAACTCCGTACCGATAAAGAACTGCCCCGACAGGACCCTTCCCGAATAGAAAGCTGCTTCCCTGTTTTCCTGAAGCAGGATTTCTCTATCCTGAGCGCTCCTGTTACCGATAATCTTTTTCATTTCAGGTATGGCAATTGTCATTGCCCACAGATGCATCCAGGCAAGTATAATCATGAACATTGCTTTTTCAAGAGGCACTGCATTCATGAAAAGATGCAGGAATTTCCCCTCGCCCATCTGTTTTTTCATCATTTCAATGACCCGGTCAAGTGATTCCAGCCCCTTTTCAACAGGAGCGATGTATTGATCATCAACAATGCCCCTCGCCTCTGTTATTGTTTTATTTATCCGTTTTCGTAAAATCGAATAATTATACTGCTCCCTGTTCATGAGTATCTTTCTCATGGCCAGGTCCATCGCCTGTATTCCGTTGGTGCCTTCATAAATTGCGGTAATTTTTGAGTCTCTCATCAGGCGTTCCACAGGATAATCGGAACAATACCCGTATCCTCCATAAACCTGGACCGCTTCAGATGCGACAAGGACGGATGAGTCGGTGTTCCCCGCTTTCAGAATGGGACGAAGTATTTCCCCCAGCGCAACCGCTTCCTTTTTCTCCTCTCCCGTCAAAATGACCTCGAGGGTCTGATTGTGCGCCAGATAATAGGAGAGGGCCCTCATCCCTTCAACGTATGACTTCATCCAGAGGAGCATGCGTTTCACATCAGGATGATTGCTGATCGAGACAGCTTTCGCTTCGGGGTTTAACAACTGGGTCACATGAATGCCCTGGATCCTGTTCCGCGCGTAAGTAACCGCGTGCATATACGCGCTGCTGGAGATGGCAAGGCCCATAAGGCCAACGCCGATACGCTCTTCATTCATCATATGAAACATTATTCTCATCCCGTGGCGCTCTTCTCCAAGCAAAAACCCCTTACATTTTCCGTTGTCACCAAAGGAGAGGGTGCATGTCGATGACCCTTTTATCCCCATTTTATGCTCGATGCCCGCGCAGGTGACGTCATTGAATTCCCCGACACCCCCGTCAGGCGTGGGCAAATACTTGGGGACCACGAAAATCGAGAGGCCTTTCGTACCTGCCGGGTCCCCTTCAATGCGGGCCAGCTTCAGATGGACTATGTTTTCATAATAATCGTTGTCGCCGGATGAAATGAAAATATTCTGGCCTGTAATGGAAAAACTCCCGTCCGAATTGCGGACCGCCCTGCTTTTAAGCGCGCCGACATCCGAGCCGGCGTCAGCTTCGGTAAGACACATGGTCCCGCCCCATTTCCCGCTCATCATCTTATCGATATACGTATTCTTTAATTCAGCGTTTCCGAAAATTTTTATCAGGTTCATTGCACCGTGGCTCAATCCCGGGTACATGAGGATGGGGATGCTTGCCGCGAGAAAAAATTCCGAGCATCCCATGGCAACTTCATAGGGAAGGCCCATGCCGCCGATCCCCGGCTCATCGTACATGCCGATGAAACCGGATTCGTGATACGCCTCAAGGGCCGGTCTGTAGCATGGTGGGATGAGCACGTTTTTTGAGGCCGCGTCAAAAGTACATCCCAGCCGGTCGCCCTCTGCAGCTGCGGGATAGATCTTTTCAACGGCCATTCTTTCGGCAAGGCTTAAAAATTCTTCGTACGTTGCCCTGTCGAAATCAGCAAACCGCTGGTCTTTTGCCGCAAGTTTTTCAACTTCGAGCATCTCAAAAAGCACAAAACGGGCATCCCGCGAATCAACTAAACAGTTTAAAGCCATGATAACCTCCCTTTAATTATGTTTAATTATTCAACATTATAATATTAAATTGTTTAAAATATTATCATATGTCAATAATATTTCTAAAATTATTGACATTAATGAGAATTTTTGTTGAATATTTTTACCTTTTTTTTATTATTAACTCATGTATGGAAAAAGAATTAAACAATTACGAAAAAATGCCGGTTTAAGCCAGGAAGAACTTGCTGCAAAAGTAGGAATTTCCCGCCCCAATATCTCTTTCTGGGAGAATTCATCTTTTCCGCCCCTTGACGCCATAGACCGGGTGTGCAAAGCCCTGGGCATGGAACTCTGGAAGTTTTTTCTGACTGATGATGCGGTTTCGAGAAGTCTTGATATTCCTGCCGAGTACCTGACGATCTTTCAACGGTTATGCAGCCTTGATCACCAGTTGCGTAAAGACATTCAGGAGATATTTGAAATTATTTTGACCAAATATGAAAATCAGCAGCTGCGGCAGGACACGTCTTCTATTGATAATAATCTATTACAGGGCGGGCCTGATTCCAGTGTTGCCGGAACAAGGGACCAGACACACGCGGAAGAATATACGTTAAACCATTATGAGGGCAGGGCAGGCGCCATAGCGATGGAAGAATACCTCAACCGTTTTTTGTGGGTGAACATGTTTATCCAGTAAAACATCATTTTTAGATTTTTTCTTTTAATAGTTAAAAGAATTAATACTTCATGCCATATTTATTAAGTGGATAGGGTAGCAGTATAATTTTGAGGGTAACGTAGTTTTGTCATTCCGGTTTTGCATC
>ERZ795048.158-NODE-158-length-73197-cov-52.340598_pt1 | contig 73197 bp, 67 predicted proteins | sample MGYA00375132_ERZ795048 | MGnify/ENA primary metagenome ERZ795048 (study PRJEB30177, sample SAMN05720225) | activated sludge metagenome | isolation source: Anaerobic digester | place: Hong Kong | collected 2014-12-17 ...
TAATGGAGATGTTCGACGAGAACCTCCTGGACACCCAGGGGATCACCGAACAGATCAAACAATCTGTTAGAGTTGAGGAGATCACCCACATCGGGCCTGACCGGCTTCCCGCCGGCCCCAACGTCCTCGACTCCGACGCCATCCTGGTGGTGGAGGGCAGGGCCGACGTCCTGAACCTCCTCCGATTCGGAATCAAGAACGCCGTCGCCGTCGGCGGTACGAACGTTCCCCCCACCATCGCAGAGCTCTGCGCCAAGAAGGTGGTAACGGCCTTCACCGACGGGGACCGGGGCGGAGAGCTGATCGTAAAGGAGCTCCTTCAGGTCGCCGATATCGATTACGTGGCGAGAGCCCCCGAGGGGAAGTGCGTCGAGGACATGACCCAGAAGGAGATCGTGAGAGCCCTCCGCCAGAAGATCCCCGTCGAGCAGGTCCTGGACTTCTACAAGATCAAGCCCCTCTCCAAGAAGCAGCGACGTGAGGCCACCACCAGGAGAAAAAGCCTCATCAGGGAGAGGCCGGTGAGGATCAGCAGGGGAGGAGATCGGACGGGTGAGGCTGCGCCCACCATCCACGTCCACGAGCCGGTGGAGGAAGAGGAGTTCGAGCCCGAACCCGAGCCGATCGTCGAGCAGGAGCCGGAGGTAGCCAAGGATGTGGGCCAGTGGTTTGTGCCCCACCTCGACGCTTTAAGCGGCACCCTTTCAGCCCGCCTCTTCGATCGGAACCAGAACCTGGTTCGAGAGGTGGCCGTGAGGGACCTCGCCAAAGAGCTGAAGGAGTCGAACGGCGACGTGGCCGGGGTCATCTTCGACGGGGTCGTCACCCAGAGGATCCTGGACATCGCCGCGGACAAGAACCTGGAGTACCTGATAGGGGCGAAGCTCGGCAACATCGTCAAAAGCCCCCTCTGCGTCAAGGTTATGACGGGAGAGGCCTGAAGGGCCGGGACCGTCCTCCCAGTCCATCCCTCGTCATATTTCTCCACCTATTTTGCCGCTCCTCGGGACCTGGGCCCGAAGAAGCGTGCACCCTTTTATCTGATGCGGGCTCTAACCCTCGCCATCATGGAGTTCAAGCAATGTATAGTGATCCGCGAAGATCTGAAGCTCTCTTCCGGCAAGCTCGCGGTCCAGGTGGCCCACGCGGCTATCCTGGCCATGGAGCGGGCAGACAAGCGCATCGTCAGGGACTGGAAGGAGGAGGGGCAGAGAAAGATCGTCCTCAAGGCCCCCGCCCTCCAGGATATCTTCAGGCTGAGGGAGGAGGCGGAGAGGGCGAATGTCGCCAGCGCCATAGTAATCGACGCGGGTCTCACCGAGATTCCGCCCGGAACCGTCACCGCCCTGGGCCTAGGGCCCGCTTCGGCCGCCATGCTCGACAAGATCACAGGAAACCTGAAGCTCGTCTGATGGTCGGGGGAGAGGATCGAGGATGATGGAGGCCTCGGAGTTTGATCGGGCCATAGGGATGGAGCTATACACCACCAGCTCGCCGGGAGTCGGTGGGCGGATTCGCCTCGATTGCGAGGACTTCGTCGTCGAGGAGATTTACGAGGAGCAAACCTACGAGGGCGGACGATACCTGATCCTTGAGGTGGAAAAGAAAGACTGGGAGGCCCACCACCTGGTGAGAGACCTCTCGCGCCAGCTGAAAATCAGCCAGAAACGGTTCGGCTGGGCAGGGACCAAGGATAAGAACGCCGTCACCCGGCAGCGGATGAGCGTAGCAAACCTGGACGAGGAGGAGCTTTCTCGGATAACGCTACCCGACGTCAGGATCAAAGTCCTGGGAAAGTCCAATCGGGCTGTCGCCCTCGGCGACCTTCGCGGAAACCGGTTCTCCGTCCAGATCAGAGAGATCGACCTCGACCTCGCGGAGACGGCCCGCCGCCTGGAAGCCGTCACCGAAGAGATACGTCACCAAGGCGGCCTTCCCAACTACTTCGGGGTCCAGAGGTTCGGCGAGGTGAGGCCCGTGACCCACCTCGTCGGCGAGGCCCTGGTGAGAGGCGACCCCGAGAGGGCGGTACTCACCTACCTCGCCCACCCCTTCCCCGGCGAGCCCGAGACGACGAGGCTCGCGAGATCGAACCTCCTCGAGGGAAGGGATTTCGCGAGGGCCCTCCAGGAGTATCCTCTCCGCCTCCGCTACGAGAGGGCGATGATGAGCCGATTGGTGGAAGAAGGCGACTGGGCCCACTCCTTCGATGTTCTGGCAACAAACCTCAAGAGGCTCTTCGTCCACGCCTACCAGTCCCTCCTATTCAACAAAATCCTCTCAGAGAGGATGAGGTCCGGCCTCCCCCTCGACCGGGCGGTGGAGGGGGACGTCGTCTGCTTCTCGAAAGACGGCCTCCCCGACCCCAACAAGCTCCAGGCCGTCGACGAAACGAACCGCGGTGCGGTCAACAGGCTCGCCGAGAGGGGAAGGGCCTTCGTGACCCTGCCACTATTCGGGTATCGATCGGAGTTTGCGGAGGGAACGCCGGGCGAGATTGAGAGGTCGGTCCTGGACGGGGAGAGGGTGAGCCACTCCGACTTCCGGGTGGATGCGAACCCGGACCTGGGGTCCCCCGGCACCAGAAGGCCCGCCCTCCTAAGGGTCGACCCCGTCGTGAGGGTGGAGGTGGGGGGATCGGCACTCCTGAAATTCGACCTTCCAGCGGGCTCTTACGCCACCGTCGTTCTGAGGGAGTACATGAAGTCAGAAGAGGGCGAAATGGCCCAGAAAGCCGGACGATCTGAGGCGAAATCCATAACCTGAAAGCGGATGATCTACATGCGTTCACGAGGTGTTCATGCGTGCTAACTCTTGACGATCCCTATGCTGTCGTGTACAAGCAGATTCACGCCGTCACCAGCCCCGACGACGGGACGGTGGAGATCCTGGAGCGGTCCTCCTGCTACGGTGGGGGGGCCTGGTCCCTCCACCATTACTCGAAGGGTCCTCTCGTCATCAGCTCCCGATCCCTGGGGGAGTGGTTTCGGTACCTGGTGAGGTCCGGAAAGGCGGACCTCGACCTTGCCTCCTCCAAGAGGTCGGCGGGCTTTGAGTCGGTGTTGGTCAATGGCGACGAGGTGGAGATAACCTATGCCGGCCTCGGGGGCGGCGGGGTCGGGGCGACGGTCTCGCGGTCGAGGGCCGGCGACGTCCTCAGGTCCACCGTCTCGGAGTCGGGCGGCGGCAAGGTGGGAAGAGGGACGATCGTCCTTCCGCGGAGGGAGAGGATCATCGTCGGGGTCGACGATACCGACTCCAAGACCGAGGGGGCGACGTGGTCGCTCGTCCACAACATCTCCCTTGCGGTGGACAGGCCCGAGGCGAGGTACGTCTCCCACGCCCTCGTCCAGCTATTTCCCGTCCCCACCAAAACCCAGAACTGCGTATCGACGGTGGTGGAGTTCGCCGCCCTTCCGGGGAAGGCCGATGGGATGCTGGCGGACTTCAAAGACCTCCTGGAGCGGTACAGCGTATCCGAGAACACCGGCATGGCAGTCTATCGGGGGTTTGACCCATCGCCCCTGATGGACTACTCCCACCTCTGCAGGACCGAGCGGATACCTTTCGACCTGGCGGTCGAGACGGCGGAGAAGACCGGCACCGAGGTCGTCCTGGCCGGCCAGGGTCTGATAGGGGCGTTGGCTGCGATCCCCTACTGCGCAAAGCCCCTCGGGTCGGTGAGGCCCGAGATCTGAAGAGGCGGTTTTGTGAGAGGCGGGCCGACCGGTGCTGACGAGTTGCGAGATGCCCTCTCTGACCTGAAGGTGGATATCAGAATCTACGTTCCGGGCTACCCGATAACTGACGCCATCCCGGCCCTGGGAGAAGAGGCCTCGATGGCGACTAACGAGAAGGTCGCGATGGAGGTGGCCCTGGGGGCCTCAGTCACCGGAAGAAGATCGATAGTCCTGGTGAAGCATCTGGGGGTGAACCTTCTCGCCGACCCCCTCTCGATATCCCCGACCCACGCCATCGGGGCTGGGCTCGTGGTCCTGGCGGGCGAGGACGTGGGACCGAAAGGGTCCCAGGCGGAGATGGACGTGAGAAACTATGGACCTCTCTGTGAGATCCCCGTCCTCGACCCCTCGGGCCCCGACCTTCTCCGCCAGGCCCTCTCTGAGGCCTTCCTCCTCTCCGAGAGGATCAGGGCCCCGGCGATGATCAGGACCACCTTCGAGTTCGCGGAGGCGGGAGGGTCTGCACCGGCCTTCGCAAAAGAAGGGGAAAGGGAGATGGCCGGGAAAAAGAGCGAGGGCAGATCCGGGACCTTCGACCGCTCGATCTGGGACCTGACATCGAAGGGGCGCCACCAGAGGTACAGGGGCGAGGTCCTGCCGCTATTGACCTCCGCCTCGGCCAGTTCCTCCCTCAACCTCCTGAGGGACGGAGATGGGGATATCGGGATCATAGCTTCGGGGAGGCCCGCAACCCTCGCCCTGAACCTGGAGAAGAAACTTCCCCTGCTGGTGGCGGGCTATTCCCACCCCCTCCCCTGGGACGCGATCCGGGCGTTCGCTCAAGTCCACAAGAGAATCCTCGTCGCGGAGGAGCCTACCCCCTTCATCGAGGCCAGGCTCCAGGTCTGCGGAAACGTCTTCGGAAAGATGACCGGCCACCTCCCCTGGGGGAGGATGGGGGCTGAGGATCTGGAAAAGGCTCTGGAGCTGATCGAATACGGCGCTGAGCCAGGGCCAGGCCCATCTCCCCAGAGGTTTATAGATCGGCTCGAATCCAAAAACGTCTGTGACGACTGCCCGTACCGGCCGGTCTACGAGGCGGTCCGAGACCTGGACGTCCCGGTAGCGGGAGACGCCGGCTGCAGCATCAGGGCCGTCCGGCCACCCCTGGTGGCGGTGGACGTCGTTTACGGCCTCGGATCCTCGGTGGGGGTAGCCTCGGGATTCGGGAAGAAGGGGGTCGCCCTCATCGGCGATTACGCCCTCGCCCACTCGGGCCTTTTGGGGCTCATCGACGCCGTGAATAACGATAGAGAGGTCCTGGTCGTCCTCCTCGATAACGGGGTGGCGGCGATGACCGGGGGCCAGCCCGTTCCCGACATCACCACCATCCTGGAGGCGGTCGTCCCCTCCTTGCGGACCATCGACCTTCCCGCTGACCGGGACGCGATCGAGGAGGTTCTGGCTTGTGAGCTTAAAAGGCCCGGCGTCTCCCTGGTGGTGGCAAAGGGGATCTGCCCGCGATACGACTCATCCCCCTGATCTTTCGATGCCGTCTTTTGATGCCGATCAGCTCCGGACGACGATCAGCCCTTTTCATTTCGCCGAGCGAGAGGGCCTTTAGAGCACTATCTCCGTCCCGACGCTGTTTAAGACGAACCGGTCCGGAAACTCCGCCGCCAGAGCCGAGGCGGCGGCAAAGCCGGTGCAATGGGACGGGGCCAGGATCTCTATGTCGAGGCCCCGGAGCGCCTCGATCGTCTTTGGGAGCTTATCTTCCCCTCCGAAGCCGAGATGGGTCCCCCCGGCGACGCCCAGGATCGTTTCAACGCCCGTCACCTTTCTCGCGTGTTCCAGGGTGTTTATCATCCCCGAGTGGGCGCACCCCAGGAGGACGAATAGCCCCCTTTCAAGGACCAGGACGAGGGCCTGGTCGTCGAGGAGGGGATCGACTCCGATCTCGCCCTTCTCCGAGAGGACGACGAGATCCTCGTCCGCCCCCTCGAACTCGACGATCCTCGGGACCTCTCCCGTCAGCCAGAGGCCGGGGAAGATCTCTCGCTCCCTCCTCGACAGATCGAATTTGGCGCCCATATCCTCCAGCCCCTCGTTTCTGAAAGGGGTCCCGATCTGTCTCAGGGCGCCGCCCCTCCGAGAGTAGCGGGAGACGAAGACTTCGGGATGGGCGTAAACCTTAACTGGGCCGGTCTTTTCGAGAAGGCGCGCTAGGCCTCCGGTGTGGTCGTAGTGGCCGTGGCTGAGGGCGATCGGAACGCCCACAAGGTCGATCCCCAGAACCTCGGCGTTGTGGACACAGGTGGTGGTCTGGCCCGCATCGAATATCAGCCTGAAGTCTCCGAACTCCACGTAAGCAGAAAAGCCGTGCTCTGCCAGGACCTCCCTTCTCAGCCCCGCCGAGTTTTCGCTGAGGGTGACCACCCTCATCTCCGGTCTCAACTTCCTTCACCGCACTTCGTCAAACGCGTTCCATCGAATCGTCTCAATTCTTCCAGAAGTCGGGTATCAGCAACACCAGAACCGTCAGGATCTCCAGCCTCCCTATCCACATGCAGACGATCAGAACCAGCTTGCCCAGCCCTGGAACCTCCGAGTAGTTGTCCGTCGGGCCGAAACGGTTGAAACCGGGGCCGACGTTTCCCAGAGTCGTGGCCACGGCAGAGGCGGCGCTGACCATGTCGATCTTGCTGCAGTCGCCGGACCTGAAAAAGACGATCTCCCCGGTCTTCGAATAGACCTCTGAGATGTTGAGGGGCCTTCTGTCCACCTCTATCCTCTTTGTGGCGTTCTCAGGGGTGACGAAACATGCGACGTTTCCCCCCTCCTTGGGGGTGAGGCCTAAGACCTCCTCGGCCCCGCTCCAGCCCTCCGCCCCAAAGCAGACGACCTTCTGGCCGCCCGCAGCATCTTCAGAGACGAAGCATACGATCTCCTCAGGCGTTCTCCCCTCCTCTGCAAGAGGACAGACTGAGGCGAAGATCACGGTGGCCGCGGCGAAGATCAGGATGTACATGGCGATGAATATCAGGATAGAGTGAAGAACGTCCTCCTTTACTGGGCTTCCCTTCAGCTTCACCGCCATCACGGCCTTCGGGTGGAGGGCTTGGAATAGCTCGCGCCGGCCGTACTTCATGGTGAGGAGGATCCGGACGAGCTTTATCCCTCCCGCCGTCGACCCTGCGCAGGCGCCGGTGAACATTAGCATGAACAAGATAAGCTTTGCAGGGCCGGACCAGAGGTCGTAGTCGGCGGTGGCAAAGCCCGTGGTGGTGATGATCGAGACCACCTGGAAGGCGGCGGTCCTGAGATAGAGGCTCGCCAGCGCGAGCCCTTCGAGATCTGGCCAATCTCCCGAGAAGCTGCTCTCAACCCCGCCGATGAGGAGGGCGACGACGATGGAGAGGAGGACGAGAAGAGAGTAGAACTTGAACTCGGGATCCCTCGTCAGGCTCTTTCGGTTGACGTACATCGACCGATAGTGGAGAGCGAAGTTCGCCCCTGAGAGGAACATGAAGACAATCACCACCACCTCGATGAGGGGGCCGTTGAAGTCGAGGGCGCTATAGTGGGCGATGCTGTCTACCCTTGGGGAGAAGCCGCCGGTCGACACCGTCGAGAAGGTGTTGCATACGGCGTCGTACGCTGGCATCTTTGCGAACATCAGAAGGAGGAACTCAGCCGCCGTGAGGACCATGTAGACGCCCCAGAGGATCTTGGCCGTCTCCTTGATCCGGGGCCTTATCAGATCTTCAGTCGGCCCCGGGACCTCGGCCTTGAAGAGCTGGCGGCCCGCGACGCCGAGGTTCGGCAGGATCGCTATGAATAGAACGATGATCCCCATCCCGCCAAGCCACTGGGTGAAGCACCTCCAGAAGAGAAGGCCGCGGTACGTATCCCTCGGCCCGCTCAGCGTCGAGGTGAGTTGGGCCGCGCTCGTCTCGCCTCCGAGGAGGGTGCTGTTTAGGGTGGCGTTTAGTATGGTGTCGTTGAGGGACGATATGTTCGAGGCCGTGAGGTTAGCTGAGCTGACGGCGGCGCTTATGGTGCCGTTATTGAAGGCTATCTGGGCGAGGGTAGCCGCGAGGCTCTGACTGGCGACGGTGGCGTTTATGATCCAGAGGCCGTCGGCTCCACCCTCGGCGAGGATGGTGGCGCCCGTCGTCGTGAAGCCGGACATCGACTCGAAGAGGGCATCTATCGGGCTGAGGCCCAAAAATATGTACGGTAGGGCCCCCGTAGCCGCCGCCCCCAACCATCCAAAGGCTACCAGGGCGAACCCCTCCTTGTTGGAGAGAACCTGCTCGTCTCCCAGAAGCTCCATGGCAAGCCCTATGAAAAGGGTGAAGAGGGCTGGGATCACGAAGGCTATCACCCCCTCGACCTCACCGTAGAGGAGAGATACGCCGGCGGGGATGAGCATAAACGCCCCCAGCAGCTTCAGCAGAGTGCCGAAGACCTTGAGAAACACTTTGATCCTCACATGCGCCTCCTCCACCTCATTATGGTGCTGATCGGTCCAGCCCTTTGAGGAAGCCTTTGCCATCTATTTTAGAATGGTGGTTGCCTCAGTTCCCCAAACCTCTGATCAACAGGCTTCAGCATCCAATGTTATTAAAGACTTTTATGAAAGGGCGTGACAGGGCTGAAATCTTCCTCCTGATATCGCCCCGACGGGGAGCCAAGGCCATGGAGCCCACGGCTCGGTCTACGAGGGAGGCACCCTCCACAAAAATAGATCGCTCCCGGATCGCCCCTGCAGAGGCGATACTGCCTCTGCCCTCTGGGGCGCGAGGCCGCCTCCTCCAGCCTTCGTTCACCTTCTCAGAGGTCGGGGTAGATTATCTCTATGTCCAGGTCGTGGATCAGCTTTCGAAGCTCGTCGCAGGATATGGGCCGCTTGAACTCGCTGCACCTCTTAACCTTCTCAGCGAGAAGGCATATCTCGTCCCTTTTGAGGTCGTAGCCCATCTTCTGAGTGATGTACTTGAGGGCCCGAGCTCCTGTGTGCTTTCCGATGATGATCCGCCTTGCCGACCCCACCATCTCTGGAGAGTAAAGCTCGTAGGTCCGGGGCTCTTCCAGGACCGCGGCCACATGGATCCCCGACTCGTGGGCGAAGGCGTTCTCGCCGACGACAGCCTTGTTCTTAGGCATCATCACCCCAGAGTAGCTCTGGACGAGCTTTGAGAGGGGGGTGAGCTTTGTGGTGTCGTACCGGTTGACGCCGTAATGGACCCTGAGAGCCACCATCAGCTCCTCGAGGGGGGTGTTCCCGCTCCTCTCTCCTATCCCGTTGACGGTGGTGTGGAGCTGTTTTGCCCCGGCCTCCGCCGCCGCCAGGGTGTTGGCGAGAGCCATCCCCAGGTCGTCGTGACAGTGCATGCATATCGGGATGTTGATCTCCTTTTTGATCTCGCTGACCAGGTAGTAGGTGGTCCTGGGGTTCATGATCCCCACGGTATCTGCGATGCTGACGTAATCGGCCCCGTACTCTTCCGCCTTTTTGTAGAGCCGCTTCAGAAGCTCAAAGTCGGTGCGGGTGGCGTCCTCTGCTGAGAACCGAACGATGAGACCGTGGTCTTTGGCGTACTCTACAGTCTCGAAGGCGCATTTGACGGCCTGGTCGCAGGTCATGTGAAGCTTGTGTTTCAGGTGGAGGTCAGAGGTGGCTATGAAGACGCTGACCATGTCCACGTCGCAGTCCAGGGCCGCATCCACGTCTTTGGGAACGGACCGAGAGAGGACCGAGATCTTCGAGTCGAGGCCGAGGTTGGAGACGTCCTGGACCGCCCTCTTCTCCGCCTCCGAGACGACGGGAAACCCGGCCTCTATGATCTCCACACCCACCTCGTTCAGCTTGATGGCGATGTCCAGCTTCTCGTCGGGCCTGAAGACGACGCCGGGCATCTGCTCACCGTCTCTCAGGGTGACGTCGCAGACCTCGATGTCGATCTTCGGAGTCTTTGCGAGTTCTAAGAACTGATTGACGGAATAATCTAGCATGTCGCCGAGATGTGTGGCGTCCTTGGGTTAAATCGGTTTCGAAGGAAATTGGCGTCCGCCCCTCCGACCCATTTAGATTTCTGCATATCGGGTTGGACCATCTTCCAAGGACTGTGTCATCAAAAAAGGGTGCATTGGCCGGAGATCCAAAGATCGGATCTAGGCCACTTCAAGCTCTTGGGTGTTGTTAAGGAATCTGTTGGGACCGACCCTGTCGATTCCGGAGTTCTTGAGCCCGATACCTTTGTTGTTGTAGCTGAGGGTATTTCCGACTACGACGATGTTTTGGGAGGTGTCCAGGAAGATCCCCACGTCGGTGTTGTTGACGACGACGTTGCTTTCGACCCGGACGTTGTCGCTGTTCAGGAGCTGAATCCCGTCGTCGCCGTTGTTGCTCACCACGTTATCTTTGACGAAGTTTCCGGGGGCTCTGAATGCCAGAATGCCATCGTTCCCGTTGTTTGAGGAGATGCTCTCGGAGATGGTGGTGTTGGTGCAGCCCTTGAGGTAGATCCCCACCCATTCGCTGTTCCAGACCCCAAGTCCGGCGATCAGGTTGTCGTTGGATACTACCTCGATCCCAGCGCTGGGGTAAGAACCAGCGTTGGTGATGTAAAGCCCCTCAAGAACGATCCCGTCAGCTTTGAGGATCACGGCGCTGCCGTTGCCCCTGGCGTTCACCACGGGAACTCCCTCGCCGGTGTCGACTCCTCGGAGGGTGATCGATTTATCCACGACAACGTTCTCGTTGTAGGTCCCGCTCTCCACCTCCACGACCTCGCCGTCCTCGGCGGCCTCGATGGCGGCCTGGATGGTGGTGTAGTTGCAGCCGTTGAGACAGACGGTGGCAATGATCTCTCCGGCTCCCTCTTCGACCTTTTCAGGCGCGATCTCCGCGGCATAGCCTTCCGTTTCGTTTGCAGTCTCTATGAGGGCCAAAACTTCCACCGCTGTGACGGATTCGATTGCGGTTACCGTTTCGGTTGCGACGGCATCATTTGCGGTTTGTGCGAGGACTTCGGTGTCGTTTCCCGTTTCTGCCACGGCGAAGGCGTTCGATTCCTGGGAGGCGTTCTCTGCAGCCTCGACGGCGACCCCGATGCTCGTATTGAGGTCATCAGATACGTCGGCAGCCTGGACGAGGCCCGCCGACAGGAAGATGGTCACCACGAGCCAGGCACTCGCAGCGAGTTTATGAGTGCGATCTTTTAGCATATTTAAACCTCTGATTTTAGAATACAACTACTCGGTATTAAAATTACCTTAACAATATCACCCTCGGCCCATTTATCATCCTGAATGGTTCCGATCATTCCGAGGCTACAACCTCGATCTGGAAGATCTTGGGCCAGAGCTTTCCCGTCACCAGGAGATGACCGCTCTCGGGATCGTAGGCGATCCCGTTCAGAACGTCCGCCCGCAGCCGCTCCTCCTCGGTCAAGAGGCCTGAGAGGTCGATCCACCCCACCACCTCCCCCGTCTCCGGAGAGATGATGGCTATCATGTCGGTCTTCCAGACGTTGGCGTAGATGAGCCCATCAACGTACTCGAGCTCGTTGAGACTTTGGAGGGGCTGACCTTCGGCTACGACCTCTACCCCCCCTTTCACCTCGAAGGTCTCAGGGTCCAGGAACCGAAGTTCAGAGGTGCCGTCGCTCATTATCAGGCTTCGGCCGTCGCTGGCGATCCCCCACCCCTCCGTCGAATAGGAGAAGGTTTTGACTACGGTGAGGTTTTCGAGATCCCATACGAGACCTATCCCGGATCGCCACGTGAGCTGAACCAGCCGATCTTCCCAGAGGACTATCCCCTCGCCGAAGAGCTGGGGCGGCAAGTTCCGAGATCTCACAACCTCCCCCGTCTCCAGCCTCGTCTCGCAGAGCTTCGACCCCCAATAAAGGCCGGTCCCCTCATAAAGAATGCCGTCCCTGTAAGCGAGCCCCTGGGTGAAGGCCTCAGGGTCGTGGGTGTAGACCGCCACCACCCGATAGCCGTAGACTGGTACCTTTTGGCCTTCGGGAGCGTCCTCGATACAGCCCGCCAGGAGAGCTGAGAGGATCGATGCAAAGATCAAGGTGGCGGCAAATCTCGGTGACATGGTCCCGGTTCTCCCGAGGTGGACGGGCTATTTAGAATATTCGCAGGAAATCAAGGACATGAACGACATGTAGTGCCTGAAGGTTGATAGAAAAATAGAACATGAGCTTACGGATAAAGGGAGTTTTGGGCGAAGGATCTATTGGATGCAAGGTGTTTTTCCCACCCACCAACAGGTATATCTTCATGGCGGGAGCACCTACTTCAGCTTGCGCAGATGACCTCTTTGGGGATCTCGCTAGCTCCGTCGGTTCTTCGGAATCGAAGACCAAAAAAGGTACGTGAATATAATGGACGAGAGACGTGGACGTAGAGGCGGCTTCGACAGAGGCCCCAGAGAGATGCACGACGCGGTCTGTGCGGATTGTGGAAAGGAGACGAAGGTTCCCTTCAAGCCCGACGGATCGAGGCCGGTATACTGCAGCGAATGTTATCAGAAGCACAGGCCCGCAAGACCTCCGAGACGATACTGATCGGATCGATCAGATCTCAATCGGTCTGTTTTGCCGTCAGGGCGATCTTCGCGATGACGGTGGGAAGGAAAGCAGGGTCGACATCTGAGCCCTGCAAAACTTTCCAGTTAGCATCTGTTTCTGGATATTTTTGTGGCATCTTCTCGTCAGCTTTCAAAAGTCATATATACTATAAATAAAATATTCAACTGAAAGGTGTGAACGTGGCTGATATGGAGTTGGATACGAATCCAGCAAAAAGAAAACGTCTGGACTCGCTGCTGGAAGAAGCCTCGGAGGGGTATGGCGATCTCGTTGCCGCTTCGATGGTCCACAAGGTGAGCCTGAGCGCCCTTCGATCCAGGTTGAAGGAGCTGCAGCTTGAGAAGAAAAGGACCGAAAAGATATCTTAGGGCGTGAAGGGCAGCTGCGAACGGTGGGAAGGGCTTCTCCGCCCGTGGACCGCGACCACCCCTCGAACAATTTTCCCTTCGCGATCATGAAGCGCGATAGCCAGCAATCTCGCCCCTCTGAGATCTTCACAGCGTCACCATCGTGCCAGGTTGGGCTGCAAGATTCTGATACTCCTCCTGCAATCAAAAAGACGGCGGTGACGGCCGATCACCCCTCAGACTTGGCCATTTTATGATTAATGTTCTGCCCGTCGAAATAAATTATTTATATGATTAAGTTTTTGTAAGACCAAAATTTAAAAAAATGCCCCGGTGATAATGATGAAGGAGAGCACGGTGAAGGTGCTGGACGATAAAGATCTCGAGTTCGCGGAGACCCTCAGAAGTCTGGGCGTACAGAGGAACGTGGCCATCCTCATAACGTACCTGGCCAACGTGGACGAGGCATCCTCGCGGGATATCGAGATGGGATCCAACCTCAGGCAGCCTGAGGTGAGCATAGCGATGCGCGCGCTGCGCGATAACGACTGGGTGAGCGAGAAGGAGGTCAGGAGAGGTGGCAAAGGCCGGCCGATGAAGGTCTACTCACTTCTGACCCCCATCGACGAGATTATAAAGCATTTCGAAGAAGAGAAGCAACAAGAGTCGGCCCAGACGATGGAGAGCATACAGAAGCTTAAAGAGCTGATCTCGGGCTGAAATCTTCAGGTCCTTTTGAGGCCTTCTGAAAGTTTATCTCGCAGGATCGGAAGCCGTCTCTTTTTTGGGGGCTGCCTCAGAGACCACCTCTACGTCGATCTTGGAGGCGATCCCCCTTCCCATGGATACACAACATCCGCCGATCTCGATCACCACAGGCCCTCCGAAAGGCTGACATGCGATCTTGCGAACCCTCTGCCCTTTTCTTATTCCCATCGATTCCAACCTCTTCGTCCAGCCAAAGCTGTCAGCGAAGGATTTTATCTCCAGGACCAGGTTGCAGGGTGCTTTAGTCAGCGAGATCAATTTGACACCTCTAATCTCTCCGTGGTTAGAACGATCCGGTGTCTATAAACCTGACGGTATCGCTCTGGCTTCGTGCTGAAAGAGGGGATTAATGGAGGGCTGGGCCAGTCCGCCTCCAGACCCCGGGCCAAAAGTTCAGGCACCCACATCAAATTCTGACGTGAATCCCTTTCTCGGCGAGATAACTTTTTACCTCGTCAACCCCCCACTCGTTGTAGTGGAATATGCTGGCAGCGAGGGCGGCCGACGCCCCGGTCTTCGAGAAGACCTCAAATATATGCTCGGCGTTGCCGCACCCTCCCGAGGCTATCACCGGGATCCTCACCCGTTTGCAGATGGCGTCGGTGAGGGGCAGGTCGAACCCGTCGTAGGTTCCGTCCCGATCCATGCTGGTGAGGAGGATCTCGCCAGCTCCGAGCTCTTCTGCTTTCATCGCCCAGGCGATGGCATCGACGCCCGTGAACTCCCTTCCGCCGTAGAAGGAGCACTCAAACCACGAGTCGCCCTGGGGCGTTGGAATTGATATCCTATCCTCGCCGGGGGCGTCCCTGCGCTTAGCATCTATGGCGACGACGCAGGCCTGGCTTCCGTACTCGTCGGCGATCTCGGTGATGATCTCGGGCCTCTTCAGGGCCGTAGTGTTGACGGTGACCTTGTCGGCTCCGGCCTTAAAGACGGACCTCACATCGTCGACGCTTTTGATCCCGCCGCCGACGGCGAGGGGCACGAAGACGTTCTTGGCGGTGGTCCTGATGACATTGAACATCGTATCCCGCCGATCGGATGAGGCGGTGATGTCAAGAAATGTTATCTCGTCGGCGCCCTCCTCGTAGTACCGAGTGGCAAGCTCCCAGGGGACTCCGGCGTACCTGATCTGTTTGAACTCGATGCCCTTGACGACCCTTCCCTGGGGGACGGCCAGGTCGCAGTCAAGGCAGGGTATTATCCTTCGTGCTAACATCTCGCGAGCCTCACAAAGTTCTCTAGAATTTTGAGCCCTTTCTGTCCCGACTTTTCGGGGTGGAACTGGACCGCAAAGAGGTTATCTCTCGATACCGCCGCCGCGAGTTCGAGGCCGTAATCGGTGGTGGCGGCCAGGACTGATCTATCTTTTGGAACGCAGTGGTAGGAGTGGACGAAATAGAAGAAGTCCTCCTCGCCGATCCCCTCCAGGATCTCGACCTCCTTTTTTATAGAAAGGGTGTTCCATCCCATCTGGGGAACCAAGACCGAGTTTGGGAGGCGGATTACGTCGCCAGATATCCATCCGAGCCCCTCCTCAGGGCTCTCCTCGCTCCTATCGAAGAGGACCTGCATCCCGACGCATATCCCCAAGATCGGCGTTCCCTCGTCCAGAGCCTCGGAGAGGACGCCCTCGAACCGAGATAGGCGCCTCATACACCTCCCGAAGGAGCCGACCCCTGGAACGACGACCCCCTCGTATCCCGCCAGCCCTTCCGGCTCGGTCACCAGCTCAGGCTGAGCCTCGATCCGCTCCAGGGCGTTGTATATGCTGAAGAGGTTTCCCACCCCATAATCGACAACTGCAATCGTCAAATCTCATTCACCCGATAACGTGAATTCGTATGTTTCAAAGCACCGGAGCCCTATGCCACCCGACCCCGTATATACCTTTTCGAGTTTTCTGAGCGGATCGACGACGTGGGGACCGTCATCAAAGCCGTAAGTGCCAACAGGATATTTCGAATACTTCGAGCTCTTCGTGCTATATTGCGCTTCCGAGTTCGCCAACACTATTCTGCGGGCACTATATTACAGGCGGCCGCCTTGTACTCCGGTATCTTGGATACGGGGTCCCTGGCGTCGGAGGTTATCAGGTTCGCCCCGTAATAGTGGAAGGGCATGAAGACCATCCCCGGCTTTACCGCGTTCGTAAGCCTCGCCCTAGCCCTGACCTCTCCCCTGAGGGTCGAGACCACCACCATGCTGCCGTCAATGATATTCAGGCTGGACGCGTCCTCGGGGTTCACCTCCACGTACAGCTCGGGGTCCCTTTCCATGAGGGACGGGCTCCTCCGAGTCATGGAGCCGCCATTGTAGTGGACGACTATCCTGCCCGTGGTTAGGAGGATGGGGTACTCAGGACAGGTCTCCTCTGCTGGGGGAACGTTATCGACAACGGCCAGATTGGCCCTGCCGTCCGGCGTGGAGAACCTTTCAAGGTGAAGGATCTCCGTTCCTGGATGGTCCTCTGCCGGGCACGGCCATGCCACGCCGCCGGGCTTGGATATCCTCGACCTAGTGGCTCCTTTGTAGGCTGGCACCAGCCTGTTGATCTCCTCTAGGACCTCTGAGGCGGAGGTGTAGTTGAGATCCAGCCCAAGTCGTTTGGCGATCTCGCAGATTATCAAAAGGCCCTCTTTTGCCTCTTCGGGAGCGGGCACGGCCTTGTCTATCCACTGGACCCTTCTTTCCATGGAAGTGTAGCTGCCATCCTTCTCAGCCCAGGCAGCGGCTGGCAGGACGACGTCGGCGAGCTTGGCTGTAGCCGTCAGGAATATCTCCTGGACCACCAGAAAATCGAGGCTTTCCAGAGCTGCTCGCGTCTTGGAGGTGTTCGGATCACAGATCACGGGGTCTTCTCCTATTATGTACATCGCCCTGATCTGCCCTTCTAGGGCTGCGTCCATCATCTCCGTGGAGGTCATGCCCGGTCCATCGGGAAGGCTCGGCGCCCTCCAGGCGGTCTTGAAGAAATCGAGAGACGACGAATCGGAGACCCTCTTGTACCCGGGGTAAAACTCGGCCATGGCGCCCATGTCGCAGGCGCCCTGGACGTTGTTCTGCCCTCTCATGGGCCAAATGCCGGCTCCGGGCCTTCCTATCTGGCCAGAGATCAGGGCCAGGTCGGCACAGGTCCTGACGTTATCGGTGCCGCAGATGTGTTGAGTTATGCCCATGGAGTAGAGGAGGGCAGAGGCTTCAGATCGAGAGTAGATCCGGGCGGCCTCGATGATCTCCTCGGCCGGAACGCCCGTCAGCTCTGCAGCCTTCTCTATGGTGAACCCTTCCAGACTTTTCTTGAGATCTTCAAAGCCCTTCGTCCTCTCAGCTATGAACTTCTCGTCTATCGACCCTTCATCTATCATCACCTTCATCATTCCCTTGAGAAGATCGATGTCTGTTCCGGGCTTGAGTCTCAGATGGAGATCTGCCATCCAGGATGTATGGGTGATCCTCGGGTCCACGACTATGATCTTGGCACCATTGTCCTTCGCCTTGTGGACCCACCTGGAGACCACGGGGTGGGCCTCGGCCAGATTTGTTCCTATCGCCAGGATGCACCTGGCATTTGCCAGATCCCTGATGTTGTTGGTCATGGCCCCCGTGCCCAGAGATCCGCCGAGCCCCATCACCGTGGGCGAGTGGCATAGACGGGCGCAGTTGTCCACGTTGGACGATCCCAGGAGCCGAGCCATCTTCTGCAGAGCGTAGTTCTCCTCGTTGTTGCACCTCGATGACGCGAGAAATCCCAGAGATCGGCCCCCGTGATCCTCAACGGCCTTTCCCAGCCCCTTTGCCACCAGCTCCAGGGCCTCCTCCCATGAGATTCTGATCCACTCGTCTCCGCTCCTTCTGAGAGGGTATCGCAGCCTCTCCTCGTGGTTGAGGACTTCGAGGACGGCGTTGCCCTTGGGGCAGAGGCCCCCCTCTCCTGTCGGATGCTCGGGCATGTACTCCATGCTCGTGGCACGTCCCTTCTCCACCACCAGGTAAAACCCGCAGCCTACAGCGCAATAAGGGCAAACAGACGGAATTCGTTCTTCGGTAATGCCAACACCTTCTGCAAAGATTTTCAACGCCCTCTCACGGACACTTCCTGCACCTTCCCAGCACCATCTCTCGGGCAGCCCTCTCAGCCTCGATGTTGCGCCGACAGACCGGGCAGACCCGGATCCATTCGAGCCCCTCGGAGTCCTTCTGCGAATCGGCGGGAAGAGCCGCCTCGATCCTTTTGAGCATCGGCTCTGTGGCGTACCGTGACCCACAGATCTTGCAGGCCACCAGGTCGAAGGAGACCTCGGGCTCCGGCACAGATTCGTCGAAGGGAACCAGGGTCAGAGCTTTAGCGGGGCAGAACTCCACGCACAGATCGCACTCCTCCCTGCACCTCTTCCAATGGATGGACCGCGTCTTATCAGTCTCGGTGCGGACGATGTTCTGGCTGGGACAGACGTTGGAGCAGGACTTGCAGCCTATACAGAGGCTGCCATCAACTCTGATCATCTTCTACCTCCCTGGGCAGCAGCCCGAGCCGCTCGGGCCCGCGCCCGCCGAGACGCCAGCTCATAATCGGTTGTTAGAGCATTGGCCGGGCAGGTGGTGACGCAGGCCGGCTCATCGCGCCCCTCGCAGAGATCGCATTTGTGAGCGATCTTGTCGGTCCAAACCACTCCATAGGGGCAGGCCAGCTGACACAGGCCGCAGCCGGTGCACTTTTCAACATCGAAGGCCGTCCTATCTCCATCTTTGTAGAGAGCCCCGGAGAAGCAGGCGATGGTGCAGGAGGCCTCCTCGCAGTGGTGGCAGAATATGGGGACCGAGGCAAAATCTCCAACGAAATGTACATTGATATGTCCGCTGCCGCCGTGGACGCGCTGGCACGCCACCTCACAGGAGCGACAGCCGATGCATCTGCTTATGTCGACGTAAACGGGCATTTAATCCCTCCGGGAGATCTTGCAGGCCGAAACCTTGAACTCAGGTATCCTGGCTTCGGGGTCCGTGGCCTCTGTGGTTAGGATATTTGTTCCTGGGAAGTGGAACGGCATGAACACGACCCCTTTTTTCACCCTATCCGTGAGGCGGGCAAAAGCTTCGGTCTCTCCCCGCGGCGTGGTCACGATGACCTCGTCGCCGTCGGCCACCTTCAGCCGCGATGCGTCGGCGGTGTTAATCTCAATATAGAGATCGGGCTCTCGGCTGATGAGAGAGGGGCTTCTTCTGGTCATGGAGCCGGCGTTGTGGTGGACGGCCACGCGTCCCGTGGTCAGGACGAAGGGATAATCCCAGCTGGATTCTTCTGCCGGCGGCCGGTAAGGGACGGGCACGATAGAGGCGCGACCCTCAGCGAGCTTGAAGCCGGAGGAGTGAAGGATGGGAGTTCCCGGATGGTCGGGACTTGGGCAGGGCCATATCAGGCCGTCAGCGTCAAGCCTCTCCCGAGTTATGCCGGCGTACTGCGGCACGGTCCTGTTTATTTCCTCCAAAACAGAGGCTGCATCGGGATAATCGAAATCAAGCCCCAAAGAGCGAGCAATTCTGCAGACGATCTCCAGGTCGGAGAGAGCCGTACCCGGAGGATCTATGGCTTTTGAGCTCCACTGCACTCGCCGTTCGGTGTTGGTGAAGCTTCCTTCCTTCTCCGCCCAAGCCGCCCCCGGCAAAACGAGATCTGCCGCTTGCGCCGTCGCCGTCATGAATATGTCCTGCACCACCAGAAAGTCGAGGCCCTCGAGAGCTCCACGAACATGTCGGCTTGAGGGATCGGAGTTGGCCGGATCTTCGCCGACGATGTACATGGCTTTAACGTCGCCCGAGGCGGCAGCGTCTATCATCTCCGTCGCTGTGAGCCCCGGGCCCGTTGGGAGGCCTTCGGCTCCCCAGGCAGAGGAGAAGTATTTGATCGTCTCGGGATCGTCCGCCCTCTTGTAACCGGGATAAAACTCGGCCAGAGCACCCATATCGCAGGCCCCCTGGACGTTGTTCTGGCCTCGGAGGGGCATGACACCAGTGCCCGGCCGTCCAAGATGCCCGCAGATGAGGGCGAGGTTGGAGACGGCCTGAACGTTGTCTGTGCCCGTGGTGTGCTGGGTGATTCCCATCGAATAGAGGATAGATGAGGCGGGAGATATGGCATAAGCCCGGGCCGCCCGCACAATGTCGCCTGCGGAAACGCCAGTGATCTCGGCTGCCTTCTCCGGGGTGAAGTCTCTGACCGACTCTGCCAGAGCTTCAAAGCCTCGCGTCCTCTTGGCGATGTAGTCTCTATCTATCAGACCCTCTTTGATTATCACGTGGGCCATGCCGTTCAAGAGGGCCACATCAGTTCCAGGCTTGAGCTGCAAGAAAACGTCCGCCATCCATGAGGTATGTGTTATGCGCGGATCGGCCACGATCACTACAGCACCCGCATCTTTGGCCCGATGAATCCAGCGGGAGATGACAGGATGATTTTCCGCCAGGTTCGATCCTATGACGAATATGCACTGGGAGCTGGCGATATCTGGTATGGGGTTGGTCATCCCGGCCGCGCCCAGGGTCCGGTTCAATCCCACCACCGAGGGGGCATGACAGAGCCGGGCACAGTTGTCCACGTGAGGCGAACCGAGGAGGCGAGCCAGCTTCTCGATCAGGTAGTTCTCCTCGTTGCTGCATTTGGAAGAGGCTAGAAGAGCAATGCTGCCTGGACCGTATTTCTTTATGGCATCACCCAGACCTCTTGCCACCAGAGCGACGGCCTCATCCCAGGATATCATGGCCCAGCCGTCACCTTTCCTCTTCAGAGGTGAGGTGAGCCGCTCCTGATGGTGGAGGATCTCCAAAGCCGCATTTCCCTTGGAGCATAAAGCTCCCTCGCTGACAGGATGATCCGGCATGTATTCTATCCCGGTGGCGCGCTCTTTCTCGACTGCTACGAAAAATCCGCAGCCTGCACCGCAATATGGACAGATCGTTGGAACAAGCACTTTTGTCATCTTAATCCCTGATGGCCTTCAATTCTCAAGAATCTTCTGCATTTTCAGTATGCATAAAGACTGCTGTAAGGCCTCTTCGACCGTGGAGCGAGCTTGACGAACTGAGAGTTCAAAATCTCATCTTTTCTCTTCTCGACGTCGGGGAAGCGTTCCAGGAACCTTGTGACGTAATTGTCGAGAACCTTACGGTCAGCCTCGTCGATGGGTGAGATCTCCACCTGGTCACCGACCTGGGACCGGTCCACGCTTCCGCGCAGATAGATGACGCCTCCATGCATGCCGGTGCCTATGAAGTTGGCCTCGTGAGTCTGGCCTTCCAGGTCCAGGATTATCACGATTCCGCCCGCCATGTACTCGCCCAGGAAGTCCTGGGATCTGCCACCCACCACCAGGACGGGCCTTTTGCCGTCGTACTCCTTCATGTGGAGGGCTGTTCGATAGCCGCAGCCATCCCGAACGTAGATCTCGCCACCTCGCATCGAAAATCCCAGGACGTCTCCCGCCCGTCCCTCTACGATCACCTCACCGTCGTCCATGGTGTTTCCGACGCCGTCCTGGGCGTTGCCGTGGACGGTTATCTTATGGTGGCCGTAGAGGAAGGCGGCCAGATCGTTGCCGGGGGTTCCGAAGATCTCTATCTCCATCTCGAGGTGCTCGGGGGTGTAGAGGCGGGTGCCGATATACCTCTGACCGTAGACGTTCGTGATGTTGACCCTCTTTGCTCCCGAGAGCATCAGCTTTCTCAGCTGGCCGTTCAGCTCTCTCGTCTCGAGGCCGCTTGCATCGATCGAGGGGGTATCAACATTCTGATAATACTGCTTGGCCCCGACGATGCCCGGTTCGGATATTACAGCTCTCGCCATTTTTATCTCACTCTCCAGCACCTTTGATTCCCAATACGTCCAGCTCCCACTCGTAGAGCCCTATCCCCCGGAGGTGGTCCCGGTTGCCCCGGAGGCTCTCGAGAGCGTTGATCCCCATGCCGCCAAGCATCTCGGCGATCTCGTGGGACCAGGCGGATATGAGGTTACTAAGCCTCGTGGATGCGATCTCGACGTTCAGCCTCCCGGAGAGGCGGGGGTCCTGGGTGCATATCCCCCAGTTGCACTTGCCGGTGTAGCATTTCTGACATAGTGTGCAGCCCATGGCGATCAGGGCCGCAGATCCGATGTAGACGGCGTCGGCGCCCAGGGCTATCGCCTTGATGACGTCGGCGCTGCAGCGGATCCCGCCCGCGGAGATTATGGAGCACCGGTTCCTGATCCCCTCGTTCCGCAGCTTCCGGTCGAGGGAGGATATGGCCAGCTCCGTGGGGATGCCGACGTTGTCCCGGATGGCCTTGGGGGCCGCTCCCGTCCCGCCCCGGAGGCCGTCGATGGCGATGATGTCAGCGCCGGCGTGGACGATACCCGTGGCTATGGCGGCGAAGTTGTGGACGGCCGCTATCTTGACGGAGATCGGCTTCTCGTAGTTGGTCGCCTCCTTCAGAGCGGTGATGAGCATGGCCAGGTCTTCGATAGAGTAGATGTCGTGGTGGGGCGCCGGGGAGATGGCGTCGGTCCCCGCAGGGATCATCCGCGTCTCGGCCACGGCAAGGGAGACCTTCTCGCCGGGGAGGTGGCCTCCGATGCCGGGCTTGGCCCCCTGGCCCACCTTGATCTCCACCGCCTGGGCGCAGTTCAGGTACTCGGCGTCTATGCCGAAGCGGCCTGATGCCACCTGGACGATGGCGCATTTGCCGAACTTTTCCCTCATCTCCCGGGGGAGGCCGCCCTCGCCGGTGTTGAAGTAGGTCTTCGACCTGCAAGCGGCGGTCGCTAGAGATCGGAAGGCGTTGTAGCTGATGGCCCCGTAGGACATCGCCGAGAAGAGGATGGGGGTCTCCACCACCAGGTTGGGGTAGAGCTCCGTCTTGATCTCCACATCCCCGGACTCGGCGTCGATCTCCATCATGTCCGGCTTTCTCCCCAAGAAGGTCCGCAGCTCCATCGGCTCTCTCAGGGGGTCGATGGAGGGGTTTGTCACCTGGGACGCGTTGAGGACGATGTGGTCCCAGTAGATCCGGAAGGGCTTGTCGCTGCCACATCCTGTGAGGAGGACTCCTCCAGTCTCCGCCTGCTTCTTGAGGTCCTCTAGCTTTTCACGGGACCAGGAGGCGTTGGGCCGGTAGTAGGAGGGCGAGGGCTGGACGACTATGGCGTCCTTGGGGCAGAAGACGGCGCACCTCTGGCACCCGGCGCACTTCCTCTCGTCGGAGACGAGCCGGTCGGCGACCGGGTCGTAGGTGTGGACGCCGAAGGAGCAATGCCTCTCACAGGCCCTGCACTGGCCACACTTTTCTTCGTCCCTTATGATCTGAAACTCGGGAAAGACGAATGATCTCATATCAAAACCTTTTTCATGCTGTTCAGCTCGGCGACGACCGGCTCTCCCCCGTTGGGGGTCCAGACCCGGTCGAGCTCTGGTGAGATGAGTCTGATCGACGCTTCCTCTGAGGAGATGTAGAACATCTCCCCTCTCGTGGCGGCGGTGATGGGCCGGAGCCTGATCCTGTCGGTGAGGCCGATCATCCGTCCCGTCTGGCCGATGATGACGGCGAAGGGACCGTTCATGAGGAGGGGGCCGTAGACCATCCGAAGGGTGGTCAAAAGCTTCCTCTCCTTCTCAGACATCCGGTCGATGGCGTTCCATATCGGCGGAGCCAAGATCTTGGCGACGACCTCGATGGGCAATTTTTGCCTTCTCATCAGTAGGTCGGCGGCGTAGGCTATCACCTCGGTGTCCGTCTGGAGGGTGCAGGCGTAGCCGTACATCTCCAGGTACCAGCGGTTGGTGCCGTAGGAGGAGACCTCGCCATTGTGGACGACGGTGGTGTCCAGGAGGCTGAAGGGATGGGCCCCGCCCCACCAGGCCTGGGTGTTGGTGGGAAATCGGCCGTGGACGGTCCAGGTGTGGGCCCGGTAGAGCTCGTCCAGCATGAAGTACTCGCCGACCTCCTCGGGGTAGCCGACGCCCTTGAAGCAGCCCATGTTCTTGCCGGAGCTGAAGACGTAGGCGTTATCGATCCCGACGTTCACCGCCATGATCTGTTCGACGATGTAGTCCTCTTCCGAGCGGACGAGGCCGGAGTCGTCCCCCCCTTCTTTTGGCAGGACGAAGTAGCGCCATACGAGGGGCGGGTCCCTCAGCTTGACAGCATCGTCGGTGGGGATCTCCTCGTCACTGACGACGTCGAACCTCGAAGAGAGGAAGGCCTCAAGCTCCCTTTTGGCGTCCAGCTTCGCCGCCGGGCTCTTTCCTGTGAACATGAGGTGGAAGGCATAATAATCTTTGAACTGTGGGTATATGCCGTAGGCTGCGAAGCCTCCGCCGAGACCGTTGCCTCGGACGCGCATGTTGGCTATCGCCTTCATGACGCCGGCGGCACCAAAGCGCTCCCCATCCCGGTTCATCGCCCCGAAGATAGAGCAGGCGCAGATCTCCTTGTTGTATAGCTCTCTTCTAATCCTTGGCATAATGATCTCGAACCCCATCCATCGGCCTGATGATCATGAATCGATTACTTGCAGGCAAGAAGTGGTTACAAGGGAAGGGATGGTAAGAATTGTTTTATAGGTATTTGAGAAATGTTGGGAAACATTGAGAAAGATTCATAACAATTATGAACGCTGGCGGTGGGTGCTGACGGATTTTTTAAAGAGATTTGATCGTCAACCTGAAATCTTGACGATCTCGGGCCTGATCGGCACGATCCGGGAGGTTCTCAGATGGCCCGATGATGTGATGATGATGAATGGATATATAACTCTAGCATGAGAGCCGATGGCGAATAAAATCGAAATATCGCCAGCATCAACTTTTAAACGGTCACGGCCGTTATACGAAACCGACATGATAAGAATTGCCATCACTCATAAATGACAAGGCTATTTCGATCCGCCTCCTTAGCCTCCAGATGGCGCCTCTGGCGACAACCCTGATGGCGGACAGCACCAGGATATCACAAAGTTGCCCTTGGCTGACGAACTTGGAGTTCGCACCAGAACAACGAAGACTGCGCTGACCGAAGAGCTCTGATCTTTTTTTATAATCAGGTCGGGCATGATTGGCGGAGTTTCACCTAGCGGGTCCAAACCGGTAGTATAACTCCTATCCACCCAAACTTGTAAGTCTGAGGGACCGTCGTTCTCGATCGTGATGATCATCTCCGGCGGAGGGATCATCATACTATTCGATTTGAAGTACAATATCTGGTAGGAAGTCGACTTTGCGTCTATCTCCCCACTATGGCCGTGAGCCACTATCTCCCATTTATCTGGTTTTCCGACCACAACTGGCGACATAATAAACCACCTCATTTTATAGAGGGCGTTAAACTACTTAAAATTTATGATTTTTGGACGACGCCAAATTATGCTATGTAACTCGAATCGCCTCGAAGAGAGAGCCGAAGCGCGCTTTTGGTAGTCGGCCAAACTGGCGGCGGCACACCCCACAGTAGAGCTTGAGGGCCATGGTTCACGCCGCCGCCTCAGTGTCCTGGTTTGGGCGGCCATCCAACAGCATTGAATTATTTTAATATTAATGTCCAGCAGCTTGCTGTGGTTGGGATGCGCCGATTCAAAAAAAGTCAGCATATCAACTGACAGGTTATGCGAAGGTATCGCCATAGCCCACAAAGTCGCGTATTATCTGCCCTCGGATGGAAATGGTCAGCGCGAACACTACGGCTGAGCTGGTTTAACCTCTACGTCTACGCAGTGGTTCATATAAGGCACAGAATCTGAGGTATAAACCGTGGGGCATATCTTCAAGAGGGGTGGGAGCAAAAGGCCGACCGTTAAAAGGGCGCTGAGTTCATCGGATGGTTTATCGTGCAGATCGATCTTCACAAAAATACAGCCTTCATCCTGACCCTCGCCGTGGCCTTCGGCTTTTTGTGGCCAGAACCGGCCGAGAGGATCGAGGCCCTGGTGATCCCGGCCCTCTTTCTGATGATGGCCTTCTCCATGGCGGGGATCGAACTCGGCCTTCCGCCGATCCGGGGAGCTCTGGCCGGGTTTCTCATCAACTACCTATTCTTGTCGGGGCTGATCCTCTCCATCGCCCCGTTGATCTTGGAGGAGGAGGCGCTCGTTCTCGGGTTTGTGGTGATGGCCGCGGTCCCGCCGGCGGTGGCCGTCGTCCCGCTGACGAAGCTTCTGGCGGGCGACGTCCGGCTCGCCCTCTACTCGGAGGCCTTATCGTATCTCGCATCTCTCGCCCTGACCCCCCTGATAGTCCTCATCTTCGCCGGCGAGGCGGGGGTGGGGGTGAGGGTCGGCGACACCTTGGAGATCGTCCTCCTTTTGATCTTTCTTCCCATCCTCGCCTCAAGATACGTCGGACGCTTGAGGATCGATCCGGCCCACCCCATCAACGCTGGCCTCTTCGCCGTCACCTACATCGTGGTGGGGCTGAACAGCAGCGCCATCTCGACGGAGGTCGGAGGAGTCCTATTGATCGCCTTCGCCCGGACCTTCGCCTCGGGGGCGCTCGTTTACGCCGTCTCGGCATTGGCCGGGATCGAGCGTCCTCAGAGGATCGCCTACACCCTCTTCGGCTCCTTCAAGAACCTGGGGTTGGCGGCTACGGTGGCCCTCCTCCTCTTCGGACCCCGGGCCGCGGTCCCGGCGGCGGTCTGCATCCTGACGGAGACCGGCTTTTACATCCTCCTCTCGGCCCTGGACGGGCGGCGAAAAGAAGGCAGGCAAGGTCCCTGAAACGGTCTGAGCCGAAACCTCTCGGACTAAAAGCTGGCGCTTTCTCATCTTCGACTCAGCGTTTGGTCAGGTAAGAGGCGCCAAACCTCCAAGAGGTGCGGTCGGGAGCTTCAGGTCGATCGCCAGATCGCTCTTCTTCTCGTCATCCTCTTCTACCCTGCAATATTCGGGCATGGTCTTGAAGCCGAAACAGCAATCGGCGTGGGCGCTGATGGATACAACCTGCCGTAAAGGGGCATGCCACGGGGATCTTTCAGGGCCAAGGTTCCCCCGGGAGGCAGCTGAGTCCGCCGGATAAGTTGGATTAAAGCTAGCGATCAGCGTTCTTTTTCATTTGGTAGCGATGTTCGGATTAAAATTAAAAAGAGGATAAGCGAGGGATGAGTTTCAGCATCCCTCAATTCGCCTGGTCGTTACATCCCCGATCTGGTCGCCGGTTACATCACCGCCTTCGTGGAGTAGGTTGGGATGATTATGGTTGGTATGTAGCTTCCGGCCATCGGTCTGCTTCCAGCGGCGTCTGCCCTCTCTCTGAACCCGACGTCAGAGAGATTGGTTCTGCTGGGGTTGGTGTAGTAGAGGGTGCTCGTACCGCTGCTGAGATCGAGGCGGTAGATGTTTTGTCGCCAGTCAGCGTAGTAGAGGTATCCATCTCTGTAAACCAGCCCGGCTATGCAGCCAGTCTTCGATTCGAATATCTTGGTCACAACTCCCGTTCCGCTGGTGACCTTGTATATGCTGGCAGGGATGATGTTTGATGAGCTGAGGTAGAGGTTTCCGTCATAATCGAAGGCGAAGTCACCTCCCCAGAACCCGTCTACGCTAGAGAGCCTCACCGTGTAGAAAGGCGTGGCAGAGGCGCCATCGAGTCTGTAGATCTTGCCGTCGCCGCCGGCGCCAGTGGCCTCGCTGAAGTAGAGGCCGATATCGCCATCCTGGTCGAAGGCGAAGGCGATGTCCCTCACGTAGGTGGTGTGGGTGAAGACGGTAGTCGCTACAGACCAGCCGGACCCGGTCTCAGCGGTCAGGTAAATGTTGTTAAGGTTCGCGTTGACGAAGTATAGCTTCTCGAGCACGCCGGGGTGGAAGGTGAAACTATGAAGGCTACCGGAGGGCCTGGTGTAGAAGATGCTCTCAGGAGCGCTGCTGCTGGCGGCGTAGTAGACCGATCCTCTGGACGGGTAGCCGTCAGCGTAGTAGATCGGGGCGAATCTCTGCAAAACGGCCGTGGAGGCCGGCGTCATCTGCATGGCGGGCTGGGTTTTCATCTGTTGCTGAACAGAGGCGGCGTCGGCCGCAAATATCGGCGATGCCAGCAAAAATAGAGCGAGGATCGCCGCTACATAGGTCGATTTCATGATCAAATAACCCCCTTTATTCGAACGGACTGTGATGCGGTTCGTCCTGTCATCGACGTGGCGACATCGCATGTTATGTCAGGTCACGTCAAGGCCGCAAACCCAGCCCGAAACCTTTTGGTCGACAGCTCCGATCGACGGATCAGATTCGAGATCCGTTCGCTAAGCAGAATTAATAACTATTATCGATCGGCATTTTACTTAAAATTTTGTCCCGCTCGGCCACAAAAGCCCACAAAATCTCTTCAGAAAAAATCCGCATTAGTGTAGATCAGGGGCCGCATATTCCCCAGAATGGCCCGATATCGGCCATTTGATCCATCTTTGATCGAAAAGTCCATTTGCCATTTTTCCTTGACGAAAAGCCGAAACATCGGATAAAAAGTCACATATAGTATCGGAGATATACCCGAAATCCGGAGGAGCGCCGATAGGCGATCCCGCAGGGGAAATCGTCGACGGATCGAGCCCATTCGGCTCAGGAAGGCGGAAAATCATGACGCATGGAGAAAATGAGACCAAAGTCTGCCCCTTCGTGGCGCGGGCCTGCCTGCAGGCGGGGTGCATGGCCTGGGACGACGCCGGCGGCGGGTGCAGATTGATCGTGTCCGAAAAAGCCGCGAGCTCCTTCGACGAGAGGCTGCGGCAGGCGGCGCCGCTCTTGTACGGCTCGCTTCTGGACCTGGTGCGGGTGATGGAGGAGCGGGCGCGGGAGTGCGATGCCTGCGCCGACCTCTGGGACTACGCCCAGGAGGTGAGGAGGAGCTTTCTCGACGAGCTGGTCGAGGCCCAGCTGAAGGTGGGGTGAATGGAGATAGGTGAATCGCCAACGTTTGAATCGTGCATGGGTAGTGTAGAACACACCGTGCGATCCTAGCCCATAATCCTACTTAATACTCCACAATTCTGCTACATGATGCTCCGCCACAGGTTCTTTTTTTGGAGTTATCACATATAACCGCCAAATTCTTATACAGAGTCTAAGTATGCTACAAGCGGTGAGCCTATGGAGAGGAACATGCAGATCGCAACAATTATCGCAGTATTGATTGTTGCCGTTGGTATCGGCTATTATCTTCCAAATTCAGCAGGTGCGGAACCTGTTTATATCGGCCATATTGGGCCGTTGACGGGATTTATGGCTGCCTATGGGGATCAGGAGAAGCAAGGCATAGATCTCGCAGTTGAAGAAATAAATGCCTTAGGTGGGATCAACGGCCGTGAGCTTGCAGTGATTCACGAAGACGATCAGATGGACCCCACAATGGCCACAAATGCCATAAATAAGTTAATTACTGTTGACAAAGTTCCTGCTGTGATTGGCGAAATATCAAGTGCGGTAACTCTGGCCATTGCGCCAATTGCGGAGAGAAACAAGGTCGTTTTGATATCTCATCTGGCCAACTCAAATGAAATATCCGGTGCAGGAGATTACATTTTTCGAATCCAGGCCACCGATGCCCTCCAGGCTGAATATCTCGTGGACCTCGCATCTTCGTTGAATTTATCAGATTGTGCAATCCTCTATATGAACAGCGATTTTGGCATTGACCTAGAACAATCGGTCGCCGACCACTTTGTTAAAAATGGAGGCATCGTTGCAATTTCGGAGGGATACAATCCTGACGCGACCGATTTCAGAACCCAATTGACAAAGATCAAGGCAGAGAACCCCAGTGTGATCTTTCTTATTGGATACCCCAACGATATGGCAATGGCACTGAGACAAGCGAAAGAGATTGGAATAACATCTCAGTTCATTGCGCCAGATACCTTCAATGAGCCTATAATCATTGAGCTTGGCGGAAATGCGACTGAAGGAGTTATTTTCCTGTATCCTCCAACAGAAGGTCCCAAATGGGATGAATTTAACCAAAAAATCATGGACAAGTATGGAGACAATGCCACTATCGTGACCGCCATGGCTTATGATGCAACGAATCTACTGGCAACTGCGATGAAGAGCGATGGCGTTACGGGAGAGGCGATAAAGGCCGGGCTATATCAGATCGAGGATTACCCTGGTGTTACAGGCAATATCACCTTCGATGAACATGGCGATGTAATCTCCAGAGTATACATCCCCAAGATAGTGAAAGGCGGGAAATTTGAGGACTATGGGGCCTAAGCTAATAAGAAATGAAAGGTCCCACACCAAATTTTTAAAAGATTTGGCATATCTACTGGAGAGGAATTTATGGCAGATTGGGATATCATTTTAAGAAATCGAAAAGTAGGATTCGCTTTCGATGTTATTAATGCCATATTGTTTGCTAATATTTGTCTATATTTATCAGATTATAATAAAGCCAATATAACTACACTAACAACAGAGGATATTATTTTTACGACTATTTTTGCTATTATTGGGCTTTTATTTGGTGAAGATGTTTTTAAATCATTTAATAGCCCGCGTCATGATTGCTGTCCTGCTGATATTAGCAATGATATTCTATCAAAATATCTAGAAAAACGAATCAAAAATTTGGATGAAGATGTCTTGGTATGGTTGCGTACCATGAATCGGAAGTATATAGAAAAACTATTAGAAAATCACCTAGATAAGGATAGTCTAGAAGATTTATTAAAATCCGGTTCTAATGGGATCATTATATCGAAGAGTGCAGATTTAGTCGACTTCAAAGATTTTACAGGTCAGTTCATTAAAAGAGCAAAGAGCTCATACTACGCGACGGGCATCTATCCTCCTAGCTTTTGGATTTCAGGAAGTCTGTGGTTTAATTGGGATAAAATCAATCCCGATAAGCCGGAAGATAAATCTTTGATCATCGATCACTTAAAACTGATGTGTAATTTTCCCTTCCCCTTCAATACGCCCTATGAAAAAATTGATGTAAATAAAGACAAAGATAATAATACTATGACGGGCCGATATTCGGAATTGCCTCTCTTTAGCATAATTTATAATGAAAAGTCAGCTAAAATACATTCAAATTTTCTAAAAGGATACGAAGGGGGCGAAAGGTGTATTGCTAATTTATACACTAAAAGCGGAAATATATATAAAGGAGAGTGTAATGATTTGAACTATTTTAGGAAGTACTTTGAAGACATCCGCGATTTAGGTGAAAACGGGAATTTAAAAATTACTAAAAGAAGAGTTTTAATAACTGATATATATAGTAACCAAAAGAGCTGGGTATTAGGCGAAGAGCCGCACGCAATAAAAAAATATTTAGATTATAATAAGGGAACTGATATCAAAATTTGTTCGATACTTTCCAGAACTGTCAAAGATCGTTATTTTGGCGATTTAGTAATAATTGATAGAAGTGTCGCATTAATTTTCGCGCCTAATAAAGTTGATTATTCAGGTGAAAAAAGTGGAAGGATAAAAATAGTTTATGGCGATTTGGTAAATAAATATCTTAGGCTTTTCGAAGATGCAGCAATGACAGATCCCTCATTAAATGTTGTGATGACTCCAGAGCAATTTTGGGGGGATAAAGTAAATTTTGAGGTAAAATGATTAGTCAACTATTTCTTAATAGCCTTATTGCTGGAAGCATTTATGCGCTTATTGCCATCGGCTTCGCAGTTATTTATAAAACTGTGAAATTTTTTCATTTCGCCCATGGCGCTGTTTACGCATCAGGGGCGTACATAGCATACACATTCTTCCAAATATTACAAATTAATTTTATAGTTTCATTTTTTCTGGCAACCATATCTGCTGGAATAATCGGGTTGGGAATCTATCAGCTCGTTTATCACACCCTTCAATTAAAGAAAGTTCCCAATCTCATCTATCTCCTGGCCTCCTTTGGCGTTTTTATATTTATCCAAAATCTTATAGCTCTGATTTATGGAAGTCAAGTACTCATTATTAGGTCCGGACTAGGGGAATCCATTTATTCATTTTTAGGGGCAGCGATTACATTAACACAAATTACTATCATTGTCATATCATTAACGACTCTTATAGCCCTCTGGATCTTCATCGAAAAGACGAAACTCGGTTTAGCCTTGAGAGCCGTAGCAGACGATTCTCAAGCGGCACAACTTGTGGGGATTGACTCCCTTCGGTTAACACAGGTATCTTTTTTCATCGGCTCCATACTTGCGGGTGTCGCTGGGGTCTTAATATCGCTGGATACAAATCTTAGTCCAACTATGGGATTAACTGCGATCTTCAAAGGCCTTATTGCATGCATCATAGGGGGAATCGGCAGCATTCCTGGCGCGGTCGTCGGGGGATTTTTCCTGGGATTTGTCGAAAATTTCGGCATCTGGTATATTTCCTCAATCTGGCAAGATTCCATATCATTTGTCGTTCTAATCATCTTTCTCATTTTCAGGCCCAGGGGCTTTTTCGGCATAATTCCCGAAAAGGAGCTGATCTGAGATGGATTATCTGCCGCATCTTTTCATCATCACCGGAATTTCTGTGATTCTCGCGTTGAGCTTAAACCTGATAATGGGATACATGGGACAATCGGCGCTGGGCCACGCCGCATTTTATGCTATCGGTGCCTATTCTTCGAGCTTATTGGCATTGAATGCAGGCGTTTCACCGTGGATAGGATTGCTCGTAGGGGCAACATTTGCAGCAATTTCTGGCGTGGTTATCGGCTACTTGACTTTCCATTTAAAGGAAGATTACTTTGCCCTGGCGACGTTCGGATTCGGTTTAATTGTATATTCCATTATAAATAACTGGATTGGAGTAACTCGTGGTCCAATGGGTCTTCCAGGAATCCCGCAATTTATCACATTTAGCGATTCGAAAGATTACTTCCTATTCTATTGTGTTCTTATATTACTTTTTGTATTGATTACGATTTTTATAACTAGGAAGATTGTATACTCTCCCTTCGGACGGGTTGTTCAATCTATAAGAGATGATGAATTAGCCGCAGAAGCCCTCGGAAAAGATACACGACGGGTAAAAATAACGATTTTTGCGATTGGTGCGTTCTTTGCAGGAGTTGCTGGTAGTTTATACGCTCATTATATCACCTTCATCGATCCCTCAAGTTTTGATATTATGGAATCTATTATTATAGTGCTTATGGTGATTCTAGGCGGCATGGGAACGATTGAGGGTTCCGTCCTTGGGGCAGCAGTGCTGATCCTTTTTCCTGAAATGTTGCGATTTATCGGAATTCCTGGTGCTGATGCTGCTTCGTTAAGGCAGATGATCTACGGCCTTTTATTGGTGATATTAATCATGAAGAGACCACAGGGATTGGTCGGCAAGTACAAGCTATGGTAGGGTAATTCATGTCGTTTCTTATTCTAGAAAACCTCTCAAAGCATTTTGACGGAAACCTGGTACTGAACAATGTCTCTCTCCAACTGGAGGAAAAAGAACTGGTCGCGCTGATTGGCCCAAACGGTTCGGGCAAAACAACCCTATTCAATATAGTAACTGGTTTTATAAAACCTGATCATGGCGGAATTACATTCAAGGATGTAAAAATTAATAATTTTTCGCCAAATAAAATAGCGAGACTGGGCATAACTAGAACATTTCAGAGAATTCGACTTTTCCATAATTTATCCGTGCTCGATAACATGTTGCTGGCAACAAAATTTGAAGAAGGAGAAAAATTATCTAGCGCAGTATTTCGCACTAAATTAATCAATTATGAGGAAGAAAATAATATCGAGAAATGCTTGGATTATCTATCTCTTGTAGGATTATATGAGAAAAAAGATGCTCTGGGAGAGGATCTTTCCTTCGGTCAGCGAAAGCTACTCGAATTAGCAAGGGCATTTGCTTCCGATGCGGATTTAGTTTTGCTTGATGAGCCGGCATCGGGTGTTTTTCCAGAAACAAAAGCCAGACTAATTAAAATAATCCAAAAATTAAATGAGGATGGGAAAACAATCCTTTTTATTGAACACGACATGGAGTTGGTTATGCAGTTAGCGAGGAGAATAATCGTTTTAGATCATGGGAAAATGATTGCGGACGGCAGCCCAGACGAAATCATCAATAACGACCTAGTTTTGGATGCCTACTTTGGATAGAGGGTGCATAATGCTAGAAGTTAAAAAACTTACAGCGTTCTATGGACCGCTTAAAGTCTTGGATAATATTTCATTTAAAGTATTTGACAACGAAATTGTGTCATTTATCGGGCCGAATGGGTCAGGAAAATCAACATCGGCAAAGGCGATATTTGGTCTTGTAGATAAAATTAGTGGCGATATTGTTTTCAATGATCACGATATCAAAGGTCTCCCTCCCCACGAATTGGTAAAATATGGAATATCATTTATTCCGGATGGAAAGCGGATATTTTCTTCTATGACCGTGTTAGACAATCTAGCTTTAGGGGGGTACCTTGTGAATGACGGATTAGATGAACGTATCGAGAAAATACTCGATTTGTTCCCGCTGTTTAGGGGAAAATTACATCAGAAAGCGGGAACTCTCAGTGGGGGAGAACAACAGATGCTTGCAATTGGAAAAGCTCTGATGTTAAATCCTACGCTTCTAATCTTGGATGAGCCGTCTTTGGGGCTATCACCAAATTATATAAATACTATATTTAAAAAATTGAGGGAAATTAATGCCCAAGGAACTGCAGTATTAATAATAGAACAAAAAATAGATAAAGCGTTGGAATATGCTCATAGAGTCTACATATTTAGATTAGGTAAAATCATTTTTGAGGGCCCATCTGAAACACTACTTGATGGTGAATTGAGGAAATCGCTATTAAAATAACGATTGGGCGGATGATAAAGGATTGTGGAAGGTCATTCTCAAGCTAATAGACTGCTAATAAGCTCCTAGCTATTTGGCTTGGGTGATGAAATGGAATCTTTTCCTCTACACCTTTATTTGAAATAGGATCAATTGAATGAGAATTTCGTCTAAGGAGCCCCACGACATGATTTCACGACGAGCAGAGGAGATGACCCCCTTTTTGGTGATGGACGTTTTGGAGCGAGCCCATGCGATGGAGAGCCAGGGGATCGACGTCGTCCACCTGGAGGTGGGCGAGCCCGACTTCGACCTCCCGGCCCCGGTTTGCGAGGCAGTGAATAAGGCCCTCGCCGAGGGGCACACCCACTACACCCACAGCCTCGGCGACCCCGAGCTCCGGGAGGCGATCGCCGAGCACTACGCCGAGCGGTACGGCGTCTCCGTCGATCCTGATCGCATCGTCGTCGGCTCGGGGACGTCTCCTGTGATGATGCTCGTCTTCGCAGCCCTTCTGGAGGCGGGCGACGAGGTGATCATCTCCGACCCCGGCTACGCCTGCTACCCGAACTTCATCCGGTTCGCAGGCGGCGTCCCGGTCCCCGTCCCCGTCTCCGAGTCGGACGGCTTCCAGCTCTCGGCGGAGGCGATATCTCCGCGGCTCTCCGATCGGACGAAGGCCGTCTTCATCAACTCGCCCTCAAACCCCACGGGGATCGTCCTCTCGGAGTCGAGGATGCGGGAGATCAATGATCTTGGGGTCCGGATCATATCCGACGAGATCTACCACGGCCTCGTCTACGCTGGAAAGGAGCACTCGATTCTGGAGTTCACCGACGACGCCATCGTCCTCAACGGCTTCTCAAAGCTCTACGCCATGACCGGCCTTCGGCTCGGATACCTGATCGCGCCCCCCGAGTTCATAAGGCCGATCCAGAAGATGCAGCAGAACCTCTTCATCTGCGCCAACTCCGCCGTCCAGAGGGCGGGGATCGCAGCCCTCAGGGAGACCGGCGAGGACGTCGCCCGGATGAAGCGGACCTACGACGAGCGGCGGCGGTTCATGATCCGGCGGCTCCGGGAGCTGGGCTTCGGGATCGCCACCGAGCCGACGGGCGCCTTCTACGTCTTCGCCAACGCTCGCCACATATCGGGCGACTCGTACGGCCTCGCCTTCGACATCCTGGAAAAAGCCCACGTCGGCGTGACCCCTGGGGTCGACTTCGGGGCCAACGGCGAGGGCTACCTCCGCTTCTCCTACGCCAACTCTCTCGCGAGGATCGCCGAGGGGCTCGACAGGGTCGAGAGATATCTGGCGGATCGCTGATCTGGGCGGGCCGATCCGGCCGGTCCTGCCCCGCCCCGAAGCTGGTCGGGATCCGGCCAGATATTATGCAGAACTGTGCAAGGTAGATCATGGGCTGAAGTCATGCCAAACGCCGAATTCTCTGATCTTAACGAGGGATTTTTGAGACGAAAATTTAAGTAGTCTGCAGGATCAGAGAGAATTCAAACTTATCTGTAAGGGAGACGGTGTTGAACTATGAAGGGTATTATATTGGCAGGAATTTTCGTTGCGGCGGTGATTTTCGTCTTCGCGCCCTTGGGCGCAGGCGCCCAACCCGCCGACGAAGAGGCGATGGAAGAGGCGATCGAACAGGCAACCGAACCAGTCACTGAACCGGCCCCTCAGCTGGACGTCGAGAAGGTCACCACGAGCTGGAACCTCACTTTCCTCTATGAGAATCGAGACGAGGGAACTTTGGAGTTCGACCGCCTGAAGCAGGATGCCGAAAATATCAACCAGACCTACCGCCCCGCCTTCGAAGAGCTGGACGGCACCGTCCTTCTCGGATACCTGGAAGACGAGAAGAACCTCTCCGTATCTATTGACCTCCTCTCGTCCTATGTCTACGCCGAAAACAGCCTCAACGTCAACGACGAGTTCTTCGAGACCTTCATCTCCGAGATCCAGACCTTCTACGCCGACTACTACAGGATCACTGCCTTCGCCGAGATCAAGCTCAAGTCGCTATCGAAAGAAGAGTGGGAAGAGCTATTCGGCCAGGAGCCGGGTCTTGAAAAGTACAGAACTTATCTCGAAAACACCTACATCCGGTACGCCGACCACAGGCCCCGAAACGAGACCCACGCCGCCTTCATAGCCGAAATAGCAGACCAGCGGATGAAGCTGGAGACAGAGGCCAATAAGGAGATCACAAACAACGTCACCGTCGCCGGAAACATCACCCTCACCGACGGCCAGGAGTACCCCATCGACGCCCAGTCCTACTACAAGCTCCTGGCCACAGATCAGGACCGAGAGAACAGGAAGACGTGCTACGACAAGAGGTTCTATCACCTCAAAAACGAGTCCGACAAGATGGCGGCCCTCTACCTCGATAAGGCGAAGAAAGACGACCTGATCGACAGGGAGCTGAACTACTCCGACGCCTACGCTGCCAAGATGTTCGAGAGCTACCTCTCCGAAGATCAGATCGAAGATATGAACTCCGTCTTCAAGGAGAGGAAAGGCGCCTTCGTCGGCTACCACGAGTTCAGGAGGGCGAAGATGGGGGTAGACCGGCTGATGCCCTACGACCTCCAGCTTCAGCTGATGGACGACCCCGACGAGATCTACAACTACACCGACACCCTCGCAGAGGTGGAGGCATCTTACGTCGGGATGGACCCCATCTTCGGCGAGATCTTCATTAAAACGGTGACTGGCGATCTGATCGACGTCTACCCCGACCAGGAGAACGGAAAGCAGCCCGGCGGATACTGCATGAGCCTCTTCCCCCTGAAGCTTCCGGGCATGATCTTTCTGAACTACGACGGCCTGATCGACGACAAAAAGACCGTCACCCACGAGATGGGGCACGCCATCAACTTCTACCTGATGGCCAACGCCGTCGATTACGTCTACTGCGGAGGCGAGGAGTACGAGATGGAGATCCCCTCCACCTTCAACGAAGAGCTTTTCGTGGATTACGTCCTGGAGAACTACGACCGGGATATCGCCGTGGCCGTCTTGGACCAGCACATAAGGGGCTACGACAACTACTTCACCTTCCAGCCGATGATCACCGAGTTTGAGCACAATGCCCACATACTCTGCGACGGAAAAGACGAGGTCAGCGGAGCCGAGCTGAACGCCCTCTGGACCGACCTATACAAGGAGTATCGGGACGAGAACATAGGCTACTACGACGAGGACTCGGCGGAATGGACCTACATAAGCCACATCTACTTCACCAACAACTACTACACCTTCAGCTACTCCCTATCGAAGGCGATAACCCTATCTCTCTTCAAAAAGTATAAGGAAAACCCGGAGGACTTCAACGAGAGATACGTCGGCTACCTCTCCGCAGGAACGACGATGACCCCGCCCGAGAAGCTAGAGAAGTACTTCGGGATAGAGATAAACAGGACCCTCTTCGAGGACGCCATGGACGTCGTGGAGATGAGGGTGAATCAGCTCCAGGAGCTGGACGAGGCCGGCAGGTGAAGGGGGCTTGTGAGGGAGAGAGGGCCCGGCCACCGGTGATGGGCCCTCGACCCCGCCATCCTCCATCACCCTCCCGCCAATCTGCGAAATCTCGCCCGGCCTCGGGCCGAGGCACGAAGGCACGGTGGCGGGCACCAAGGCAGAAAGTTTTAATTCTCATAAACTATTTTTAGAGTCGAGGTTTTGATATGCCCCTTGAAGGATATGGCGTTCTGAAAGGAAAGGCGATCGAGAGCAAAAACGGCGTCGGAGATAGCCCTCACTTCCAGGTGCTGGCGGTGGACGACGATCTGAGGCATCGAATCGCGATCAACGTCAAGTCGAGCGAGGCGCCGTCTGAGCTCCTATATTTCGTGGACGAGGACTTCAGACACCCATTGATCGAAGAGCTGATGGCACTCTCCTTCGGCTTCCTCGACCTGGAGTCGAAGCCCGGAGGGATGGCCCTCGACTACATCAGGGGGAACATCTTCGACCCGTCCAGGATGAGACCCCTCCCCCACAACGTCCCCGGCCCCGAGAACGACCTGAACGAGCTGATCCACAAGTACATCGCGAGAGCCATTGGGATGGAGACGAGCGCCGTCTATGCCTTCGGCCAGAGGTGGGGACCGGAAAACGAGCGGGACAAGCTCTTCGGCTTCAAGCCCGGAAGCGGCATCCACGATATCCACATGAACCAGGGAAACTCCGAGAGCTGGAAGAAGGACGACGGCGTCTACCAGGACGGCGGCCTGATAATCCATCTCCCCGACGAGGACCGATGGGTCGGCATATTCCTCGCCTTCCAGTCCCAGTGCTTCCACACCGACGACAGAACAGGCCACTGCATCGACGAATCGCCGGCAACTGGAGATGGAAGCGTCCGCATCATCGCGGCCCTCGTGAACCCGGAAGGCCAGGATCGAGGGCTTGAGACCGTCCTCCTCCTCAATTCGACCCCCGAGCCGATCGACCTGACGGGATGGGCCCTCGCCGACAAGAACAAGAACAAGGCCCCTCTCAAAGGCGTCATCAAAGCAGGAGACGTCCGCAGAGTCGACCTCTCGGGCGAAGACGTCGTCTTATCCAACCAGGGCGGGATCATCAGTTTGCTGGACAAAAAGGGGCTGAAGGTGGACGGGGCGAGCTATACGAAAGAGGATGCTTCAAGACAGGGCTGGACGATCGTATTCTAGAGCCAGCTGAGGAGAAGGTGGCTTAGAAGATGGGGATAGATCAGAGAGGCCGTCTTCTCTTCCCCGGCATCGTCCTGTAAATCCGGGCGTCGGGGAGTATCTTCCCCTCCATCCGCAGCCTCTGGACCTTCGGGCCGATCGCCTCCATCCTCTCTGCGAACTGGTCACCGACGAGCTTCTCAAGCTTCCTCCGGTCCGGCTCCTTTCCCTTCCCCATCCCCGGACAGGTGGGGTTGTACTTTATCTCGAGGATGATGCCGCCCGAGGGTCCTGATTTCTCGACGACGACGAAGGGAAATAGACGGCATGCCGTCGGCCTCACAGGGTAGATGGTGCAGCCCTTTCCTTCCTCGAAGAAAACGCAGGCTCCGTCCGACTCCCGCGACTTCATCACCGGCAGGTCGAGGATCACCTTCTTTCCGCCGTCCTCGACCCTGACGGATCCCTTCTTCTCGTCGTAGAGGGTGTCGACGAACTCTTCAGGTGCTAATCCAGTCTTCCTGCTGATCTTATCGATGTCCTTCTCGGTGAGGTAGATCAGGTTGCTCTTCGCCCAGAACTCCGCCTGTCTTTCGGGAGGGACGAGGTCCTCGAACTCATCGGGTCGGCGGTGGTGGCAACAGGAGCCGCAGCGCTGACACCGAAAACGGGCGCTACCGAAGGCCGCTCTGATATCCACTCGAAACGGCAAGAAGATCGCCTCAAAGAGAAAAAAAAAGGAAAAAAGAGGGGTGTTCAGAGCAGCTTGTTGATGGGGTGGTTCGGGTCCAGCACTTCCAGGCCGAGCTCTTTTGCGCTCTCTGCGCACATGATGTCGACCATTGCTGCTGCCGGGAAGACGATGGTGGCGTTCTCGATGGGGCCGTAGAGGTAATAGTCGGCTCCCACGATACCGGCCACGAGGTTTGCTCCGATGTCCACCGGACTGAAGGCAGCTCTGTTGACCTTCCTGTACTTCTTCATCCAGTCCCAGGCGGAAGCGCCGTTGTGGTAGCCCGCGCCCACGGGAAGCCCCAAAAGCGCCTTGACGGCCATCCCTGCTCTGATGGTGGCGCCGGAGCCGTTGCCCAGGGGCATCGCCGCGACGTCGACGAGGGGCCTTGTGATCCCGGCCTCTGCGGCGTAGTCGAGCATACCCTTCTCTGCGCCTCCTGCAGCCTTCGTCAGAACGTCCATCTTGCCCTGGGTGGTGGCGTCGAGGGCGTTGAAGGCGAGGACGATGGCGGAGTCTAGATCGCTCTCCTTGACGGCCTGGAACTCCTCGGGGGTGATGCTGGCGTTAATGGAGTTGTGGATCGCCCTGTCGGCGACGCCGATCTCTGTGGCGTACCCGACTCCGAAAGCCCTGACGCTGGGGGCGCTGGAGTCCACCAGGAACGGAGCGTCGGATATGTCGACGAACCAGTCCAGGTACTTGGCCATGGCCTCATCGGTCTCGGCGACGATCTGGTTGAAACAGGGGTTACCAGTGGTGTCGCTCATCTCTTCCTGGTCTTTCCACAGCTTCTCCGCGGCGGCGACGTCGAAGAGACCCTTGTCCTCGTCGGTCACTATCTTGTGCCGGGAATAGAACATCGTGCCTATGCACACGGTGGGGTACTCGCCGGGCTGACCTCCCACCTTGATCTTGCCGAACTCGAATACCTCTTGCTTCTTGTCAAATCTGAACATATCAAACCCTCACGCAACCGCCAGCAAATAGTATGCCAGCACTAATATTAATCCTCCACAGACTCCATAGAGGATGCCGATATCTCTGCCGAGCTTCTTGCCCTGCCTCTGGGCAATCTCTGCGCTCACGAACTCTATCTTCTCATCTATCTTGGCCAGCTTGTCCAGGACGTCCCTGTACTGCTCCTGGTCCACTACGACGCTGGGTACTACATCTCGATTATCTTGAGCCATGACTGTATCACCTCAGGTCATAAATAAGACTGGCACGAGAACCATCAGAAGCGCGAAGAGGAAGCCGACTATCGCCCCGATGGGCATGGAGGCGTTTACGCCTGAGCTCAGCTTCTGATCTCTGGCCACCAGCTGCGCTTTGTACTCGATGCTATCTTTGATCTCGTCAAAGGGTCCCATGAAGGGCATCAACACGGTGGGCAGACCCTTCCCGTAGGGGATGTCGGCAGTTATCGGTTTCGCCACTTCTGCGACCTCTTCAGTCTTTATCTCCTCATCTGCCATTTCACATCCCTCCCATCTTGAGGATCAATCCAAAGAGAGTCAGAACGATGGTTAGCCCCGCCGCGATCCCCTCGATCTTCCCGGCGTATATGCCGGCGGCGTACTTGTTCTGGATGCCCATGTTGGTTATGGCAGCTTCAGTCTGCCTCATCCTCGCTCGGATGTTGGCGATCTCCGCCGCCATGGGACGCAGACCGTGGGCCTCTTCTTCTGCACCGCCTTCGGAGATCTCCACGGCCATGGGGTCCACATCGAGGGCGCCCGGGTCCTTGGAGATGCACTCCTTTATCTTGGAGACGATGGTGCCGGTATCCTCGGTATCGATGATATTGATCGTCTCGATCTGCTCTTTGAACCTCTCAACGGCCTCGGGGGTCAGGTTCTGGATGAAGGGGATGGCACCCGTAGCGCCGATGATCCTCCCCTCCTGATCGATGCCGCTTGCTGCGAAGGCCTCGATCGCCTGGCCCGTGATGTGGCCCTTGACCTCCATCCCGGTTATTATCAGAAATCTGATGTTGGGGTTGGAGATTATGTTGGCCACCATCTTCTCTATGCCGATGTTCTCGGTCTTGCAGGGGCCCGCCAGGGCCGCGCCCGCATCGAGGAAAGGTGCGTTGTTCATGTGAGACCCGCAGGTCACGACGGCCACCGGGCTCTCGGCGTTTCCCACCTCGTACTCGCCGGTGATCCAGGGCCAGGGGTCAGAAGTTGGCTTCTTGTTGGCCATTCAGAACACACCTCCTTGGGAGATTAAGTACACGAAGGCGACGACGAGGCCGATTACAAACCCGTACCATATGTTGGTATAAATGCCCGCCATGTAGCTGGCACCCTCTCTGCCCTTGTAAGTGCTGAGGAGGGGCGCCCGGGGGTCAAGCGAATTCAGAAGGTCGTCGGCAGCCTTGTTGATATCATCGATCTGGGCCAGTATGGGGTCCAGAGCGAATTGGACGACGTCGTTCCTCTCCTCTGCGATCATCCCTTCGAGCGGATCGAAGATCAGATGCAGTTCGGGGGGAGACGCTCTAACGATTCCCATCTACAGACCTCCCTCAGGAAGAAGACCGGTCCCGACCACGCCTGACGAGTCCCTCTTGACAAGCTCGAAGTACTTCATGAAGGACTTGATCCAGATGACCGCACCGATGATCACCGTCAGCATTCCGGCAGTTCCGATGGTTGCAAGAGATGCTAAGCCTGCGGCGAACATGGCCAGAGCTCCTGTGGAGATGGTGTGCACCAGGGTCCTATCCTGGGTCTCATCAGGTCCCAGGTTGGCGTTGAAGGGGTGCAATATGGCCAAGCTTCCGGCGATAAAGATGACAGCTATGTATCCTGTATCAACGACCGAGCTGAGGATCAAGGGATAGCTGATCTCTCCAGATACGGCAACCGAAAGGCCGATCAGGACGATTGCGCCCGCTCCGCCCAAAGTCATCAAGACCTCCTCCATGACCGGGATGTTCATTTTGATGATCTTGTTGGCGAGTAGGCCCACGAAGTAGCCGAAACCCATGGCGATGGCGATCCCGATTATGGGGCCAGCAACGCCCCCGATGGATAGGCCGAACCATGCCGCAACCAGGCCCATTCCCATGGCCATCAGGCCGATGGACGGAACTCCCGTGCCGATACCGTAGCTGCAGACTCTCCTTACTGCGTCAGAGCCCATCACCACAGCGGCGATGACGCCAAGACCTGCCAGGAACGAGAAGTAGCCGGTCCCGGTTATGGTGTTCAGAACGTGAGTCAGGTATATTCCCAAAACTCCTCCGCCAAGACCGTACATCATCAGCTTGGTCTTGTCGATCTTCGATTCTCCTCCGCCTGCTGCAACGCTCATATCAGGCACCTCCAGTGATCAATACAGCGAATATCCCGATGATCAGCGATGCAACAAGACAAGCCTGGACAGCGCGGGGAACGCGCTTGAACTTGGGGTCGTGGAAGCCCTCGATAGTACCCTGGATGTTGTAGGATGCGATGACGGCGTTCACCACGAAGATTCCGATGGCGAAGAAGCCGGATAGGCCAGGGTTCTCGTTGATGCTCATAAGGGCGTAGTATATCAAAGACCCTCCAGCACCGCCGAGGAGACCTCCGATCGTCCCGCTGACGAAGCTGACGGTGGGTATGCCGTGACCGACAGTTCCCGGTGAGATGTAGGGGGGCTGGGGTTCTTTCGTTATGGGGTCGTAATCGACCTTGGCAGAGCATGGCGGCACGCCGACTCCGTATATGTATACCCAGTTGCCCACGATCATGGTGGCGTCCATCATGATCATGGCGCCCACTGCACCACTTATCACGATCAGAAAGATGTTATCTGTGACGCTCATCATCAGGCCGGCGCTCAACAGGCCGGTGAGACCTGATCCTGCCGCCAGCTGCACAGTGCCCGTTCCCACACCAGTGGCCTGGGCCATGGCGGCTGGAGCGCCACCGACAGGCACGAAGTGGACGCCTACGCCCACGAGAAGCCCGCCGATAACGATCTCAATTATATACAGTACCATGTTTGCGTCAAATGCGATCATGCCTCAATATCCCCCGCGTATTCGGGATAGGGCCCGTACCTCTTTTTCGACCTGATCTCCAGTATTCTGTTATAGACGTTGAACAGAATAACGATCACGACACCGGTGGCGATCGCAAGCCAACCCTGGGTGGCCGGATCGAAGATGGTGGTCCGCCAGTTGTCCAAAAAGACGGTCAGTCCAAAGGCCATTCCGGTGACGGGACCTCCGAACCGAGCGCAGAACCAGGCGTTATCGATGGAGCTTCTTATGCCTGCCTCAGCCTTGGTGACGATGTCACCGGAGTTGGCGGCGTTCAGCCCGGCCCCGAAAGGATATGCCTGGAACTCCCTCTCTGCTCCGTAGTGAACATCACCGGTAGACGACCCTATGGCGCCGATGGCGAGACCCCAGATGAAGGCCACAAGGGGCATCGGGAAGGGGTGCTGAATCGGAAGCCAGGGTGCTGTCATGATGTAGGAGATGGTGACGACGCAGAAGGCAGTGATGTACGCATGTGCCATTATGGTGGTAGTGTGAGTGCGCAGAACGTCCAGGTAGACGTACTGGTTGAATCGCGCCTGGCTCGTGTTCCTGCCCATGTAGGCGGTAACTGAGTAGATGCCGTTGAATATCGCAGCGAAGACCGATCCGACGGCGATGGCGAAGAACGCGTTCATACCATACCCGGACATTAAGACACTAGCTGTAACTGCGGCAAGGGCGGCGTAAAGAGCGTTCGATGGTGGCTCTCCAGAAATGGCTTTGTTGTAAATTCTGTGGGGATGACCCACCTGAGCAGCCAACTGGACCTGTGAGTTCGGGTTGCTCTGAGAACCCACATCGGACTCTAAGTCCTCACTTGCACCGGCTACTGTCGCAAGGGCGCCCATAGCAGCTAGGAGCCCCATGCTAACCATGTCCATTTGCTCTCCTCCTTTTTCATTCTTGCCAAATCATAGTAATCTATGAAAAATTTGGCCAGTAACGTACTGACTATCGGTTACTGGACTTATAAAGCTTTCGAAATGGTAATGTAACCCCCATTTTCGTTTTTTGTCAGGGGTTTGGAGGGTTTAAATGACCTAAATAGAAGAAATCGAAGCTTGAAATATAAAAAACACATATTCAAGCCCAATTTGGACGATTACCCCCCGAAATTGCCGAAGATTATCGAGATAAAGCGATTGGTCCCCGTTTCAGCGCGATCCCCTCCGCTTAATTCACCTTGATCGAGCCTCGAAAATGGCTTCCGGCCTCACCAGGGCTCCTTCTTGGCCTTGATCCAATATCCTATTATGTTGGTCGCCCTGTGAAGAACGGGCGTTATGATCAGAACTATGAATATGATCTCCAAGGTGAAGTTCTCGGAGAACCAGCTGGGCGCGAGAAGGAGGGTGAGCGCCCAGCTTCCTGCTACGAAGTCGAGCTGGTCGACGAGGAAGAGAGATGCACCCCGCTTCATCCCCATCCTCCGCTTGAAGAAACTGGCTACGACGTCACCAGCCATCGCCCCCAGGGAAAGGCCGACGAGGACCGGGATTAGATCATAACCGGACCCGAAGTCGGGGAGGCCGAGATCCGGCCGCGAGGATGCGACGAAGTCGAGGACTAGGCCAGTTCCCACCCCGCCCAGGACGCCAGCGATCGTTCCCCGGAAGGTTTTGCCGTCGCCGAGAACGCGGCGCCCATCCGGAAATGTTATGCCGAAATCCAGAGGCCTTCCGCCGCCGAAGAGTACGGCGAAGTTGTTGGGCAGATAGGCGGGCAGCATCAGCCATATCGCGATTATGAGTGGATTCAAGATCTCATTCCCTCCGGGGAAAAATCATCACCGCCGGACTCCTCAGATATACCCGATATATCAAGCTATCTAACCTTTCGCGGGCGATTCTGTCTCGGCCGAAGAAGTTTATCGCCATCTTTCGATCTCTTTGAAACCGATGACATACGTCTGTGATCCCATCTAGGAGGAGGGAATCTGTCGCGTCACGACGGGAGATGCGGCCTCGTCGGATCGAAAACGTTAAGTTCAACAAGAGGGTGGGGGGTGTAAGCGCCGATGGTCTAGTGGTTATGACTTGGGCCTTCCAAGCGGAACGTCCGCGAAGCAAGCCCAAAACCCGGGTTCGAATCCCGGTCGGCGCATCTCGTTTTATCGGCGACCTGCCCTCCTCGTCATATGTCGAAATCCTTTTCGTTAACTTTATATTCTAAGCAGGCCCCTCAGAGTTTCATGTCGGCTGGGGGGGATATCTCTGATATTCGAGGATTGCTTGCAGAAAAGATGGCTGGTGAGATAACTTTATCACATAATCCCGGCGAGACTCTGAAGAAGTGGCGGAGAAATTTCGGCATCACTCAGACTGAGCTCTCCAACCATCTGGGAATCTCGCCATCGGTGATAAGCGATTACGAGAGCGGCAGACGAAGATCCCCCGGCATTCTGATCGTCAGCAAGATCATCGACGCCCTGCTGACCATCGACGAGTTTCGGGGTAGCAACACCGCCCGGACTTACAGCGCCATGCTGAGCGATGGAGGGAGCTTCGGGCGGATCTGCTGCATCTGCGAATATTCCGAGCCCGTTTCTCTATCAAAGTTCGTGGATCGGATCGGCGCCTGCGTCGTCTGCGGTGACGCCGACGTCACCATATACGGTTATACGATCATCGACAGTTTGAAGGCGATTTTGGAGCTTCTTCCCGACCAGTTTCACAAGATATACGGCAGGAGCACCGCGCGGGCCCTGATATTCACCGGGGTCTCCACCGGCAGGTCGCCGATGGTGGCGGTGAGGGTCAGCCACCTGAAGCCCGGGGCCGTCATCCTCCAGGGGATCGACCCCTCTGAGGTGGACGGCGTGGCCAGGAGGATCGCAGAGCTGGAGAGGATACCCCTCCTCGCCACCACCATATCGGCCGAGGATCTCGCGACCGTTCTCAATCACAGGTGATACTTTGCCCGCGGGAATTGTGAGCTACGGGGTCTACATACCCAAGTACAGGATAAGGGCCCAAGAGATCGCCAGGGTCTGGGGCGAGAGGGAGGACATGGCCCAAAACCTCAACGTCTTCGAGAAATCCGTCCCGGACTTCGACGAAGACGCGGTGACGATCGGCGTCGAGGCGGCGCGAAACGCCGTCAAGCGGGCATCCATTGATCCGGCCAGGATCGGAGCGATCTATGCCGGGTCCGAGAGCCACCCTTACGCCGTTAAGCCGACGGGGACGATCGTCGGCGAGGCGATCGGCGTCGACCACCAGCTGACGGCGGCAGACTTCGAGTTCGCCTGCAAGGCGGGGACTGCGGCGGTCCAAGCCTGCCTCGGCCTTGTGACCGCGAACCTGATCGACCTGGGCCTCGCCATCGGGACCGACACCAGCCAGGGCGCCCCCGGCGACGCCCTCGAGTACACCGCCGCAGCTGGAGCCGCCGCCTACGTCATCGGTCGCGAGAACCTGGCGGCGGAGATCGAGGGGTTCTACTCCTTCACCACCGACACCCCGGACTTCTGGAGGCGCGAGGGGATGCCCTACCCGGAGCACGGCGGCAGGTTCACGGGCGAGCCCGGCTACTTCAAGCACGTTTTGAGCGCCACCCGGGGACTTTTGAAGAAGATGAGAACCATTCCCGAGGATTACGATTACGCCGTCTTCCACCAGCCCAACGGCAAGTTCCCCGTTCGGGTGGCGGGCCAGCTCGGATTTTCGCGGGAACAGATAGAGCCCGGCCTCGTAGTCCCCTGGATCGGAAACACCTATTCGGGATCGAGCCTCATCGGCCTTGCCGCGACCCTGGACGTCGCCCGGCCTGGGGAGAGGATATTTCTTGCGAGCTTCGGGTCGGGGGCTGGAAGCGACGCCTTCAGCATCAAGGTCTGTGACGGGATAGAGGACGTCCGGGATCGGGCCCCCAAGGTCAGGGACTACTTCGAGAACGTCCAGTACCTGGACTACGCGGTTTACGCCAAGCACAAGGGGAAGCTACGGCTGTGAGATTATGAGATCTGTATCGATTATCGGAGCGGGCTGCACCCGGTTCGGGGAGCGATGGGACGACTCCCTCCGGGACCTGGTGGTGGAGACCGGCATCATGGCCCTCGAAGACACGAGCGTCAGCGGCGAGGAGATCGACGGCCTCTACGTCGGAAACATGAGCGGTGGCCGGTTCGTAGAGCAGGAGCATATCGGCGCCCTGATATCCGACTGTGCTGGCCTCTCTCGGCTTCACGTCCCCAGCACCAGGGTCGAGGCTGCCTGCGCCTCGGGAGGGCTCGCCCTCCGGCAGGCGGTCCTGGCGGTGGCGAGCGGCTACTCCGACGTCGTCATCGCCGCCGGGGTCGAGAAGATGACCGACGTCACCGGCGGGGTCGCCGCCGACGCTCTGGCCGCCGCAGCCGACCGGGAATGGGAGTGCTTCTTCGGGGCTACCTTCCCGGCCCTCTACGCAATGATCGCACGGCTCCACATGCACCGTTTCGGAACGACCCGGGAAGAGCTCGCCGCCGTGGCCGTCAAGAACCATCACAACGGCTGCATGAACCCCATATCCCAGTACCAGATGGAGATCTCCGTCGATAAGGTCATGAGATCCCCGCTCGTCGCCGACCCGCTCCGGGTCCTCGACTGCTCGCCGATCACCGACGGGGCGGCAGCGGTGGTCCTGGCCCCGACGGAGGTGGCCTCCAAGTACTCCGACGCGCCGATAAAGATCCTGGCGGCTGCCCAGGCGAGCGACACCCTCGCCCTCCACGACCGGAGGGATATCACCACCCTGGACGCCTCGGTCTATGCCGCGAGGAAGGCCTTCGACCAGGCGGGTCTTGAGCCGAAAGATATCGACCTCGCCGAGGTTCACGACGCCTTCACCATCGGGGAGATTGTGGCCATAGAGGATCTGGGGTTCGTCGAGAAGGGCGAGGGCGGACGGGCCGCCGAGGAGGGTCTGACCGCCATCGGGGGGAAGATCCCCATCAACACCTCCGGAGGTCTCAAGGCCTGCGGCCATCCCGTTGGAGCCACCGGGATAAAGCAGGCCTACGAGCTGGTCCTCCAGCTCCGGGGCGAGGCTGGAAAGCGGCAGGTCGAGGGAGCCGAGGTGGGCCTCACCCACAACGTCGGCGGGTGCGGCGGCACCGCCCTCGTCCACATAATGTCGAGGTGAAAGAGATGTCCACAGTGCCGAGATTCTGGAGACACATACCCCAGAGGTACAACCTGGTGGGAACCCACTGCGAGAAGTGCGACGAGTACTACTACCCACCGAGGACGATCTGCCCCAACTGCCGCAGGAACGCCAAGATGGAGGACCACAAGTTTGCTGGAATAGGGACGGTGGTGACCTACACCACCATCTACAACGCCACCGACGACTTCAAAAGGCAGACCCCCTACAACCTCGCCATCATAAAGCTTGATGAGGGCCCCCGGCTCACGGGCCAGGTGATCTGCAGCCCCGACGAGATAAAGATAGGGATGAAGGTGAAGCCGGTCTTCAGGATCCTGGGGAAGGAGGGGGACCGGGGCATCATCTACTACGGGACGAAGTTCGTCCCGGTCGAGGGGTCGGTCTAACCCTCATCCACTTTTCTCGCCGAGCCAGCCCGTCTCTCACGTTAAGGCTAAGTATTGAGAGGTCATTTCTTCCCTTCCCGTATCGAATCCGGCCAAAAGGATAAGATCGTTGAATAAAATATGTCAAATCAAAATATCGCAGGTTCCGGTTATCGATTAGGCGGGGACAACAGTTATATATAATGCGATAATTTGATTGTGGGTTATTTATGTAATCGGGGGGTAAATCCGGTCTTGAGTGAAGTAATAGAGGAGTACGACGCGAGCACCATCCAGGTTCTGGAGGGGCTCGACGCCGTCAGGCGAAGGCCCGCCATGTACATCGGTAGCACCAACACCGCGGGCCTCCACCATCTCGTCTACGAGGTGGTGGACAACAGCATAGACGAGGCCATGGCCGGCCGGTGCTCGGAGATTAACCTGATCCTTCACACCGACGGCACCGCCTCGGTGAGAGACGACGGTAGAGGCATCCCTGTAGACATCCACGAGCATTACAAGAAGCCGGCTCTGGAGATCGTGATGACGATGCTCCACGCCGGGGGCAAGTTCGACCACAAATCCTACAAGGTCTCGGGAGGCCTTCACGGCGTCGGGGTCTCGGTCGTCAACGCCCTCTCCGAGTGGCTCGAAGTGGAGGTGAGGAGAAACAGCCTCGTCTACTGGCAGAGGTACGAGCGGGGAAGGCCCGCGTCGGACCTGGAGGTCCACGGAGTCTCCGACCACACAGGCACTACCGTCCGGTTCAAGCCAGACCCCGAGATCTTTGAGAGCGTCGATTTCAGCTTCGATACCCTGGCGAGCAGGCTCAGGGAGCTGGCCTTCTTAAACCGCGGCCTGAAGATTACGATCGAGGATGAGAAGACCGGAAAAAGGAGGGAACACCTCTACGAGGGAGGGATAGTCTCCTTCGTCGAGCACCTCAACAAGAATAAGGACCTTCTCCACACCCCCCCCATTTACTTCTCGCGGGAGAAGGACGGAATAGCCGTCGAGGTGGCCCTCCAGTACAACAACACCTACAACGAGAACATCCTCTCCTTCGCCAACAACATCAACACCCGCGAGGGCGGAACCCACCTATCCGGCTTCCGGGCTGCCCTCACCAAGACCACCAACGAGTACGCTCGGGAGAATAAACTCCTCAAAGACGATACGAAGCTCACCGGCGACGACCTCCGGGAGGGGCTCGTGGCCGTGATTAGCGTGAGGCTCGCCGACCCCCAGTTCGAGGGGCAGACGAAGACGAAGCTCGGAAACAGCGCCGTCGGCGGGATCGTCAGCTCCCTCGTCTCCGAGGGGCTGTCCGAGTTCTTCGAGGAGAACCCCCAGGTGGCGCCCAAGATCATCGAAAAGGCGACCCAGGCCTACCGGGCGAGGGTCGCGGCCCGAAAGGCGCGAGAGCTGACCAGAAGAAAGAACGCCTTAAGCTCAGGCGGCCTTCCAGGAAAGCTCGCCGACTGCGCTGAGAAAGACCCCCAGCTCTCAGAGCTCTACATCGTGGAGGGCGAGTCTGCGGGGGGCTCAGCAAAGCAGGGGAGAAACCGGCACTTTCAGGCTATCCTCCCCCTCCGGGGCAAGATCTTGAACGTCGAGCGGGCGAGGCTCGACAAGATCCTGAAGAATAACGAGATCAGAAACATCATCACGGCTCTTGGCACCGGGATCGGCGACGACTTCCAGCTCGACCGGGCGAGGTACCACAAGGTGGTGATCATGACCGATGCCGACGTCGACGGGTCCCACATCAGGACCCTCCTTTTGACCTTCTTCTATCGGTACATGAGAGAGCTCGTCGAGGCGGGGTACGTCTACATCGCCCAGCCGCCCCTCTACCAGGTCAAGAGAGGAAAGTCTGTAAGCTACGCCTACTCCGATTCAGAGCTCGCAAGGGCCCTGGAGGGGTCCGGCGGGAAGGCCGCCGTCCAGAGGTACAAGGGCCTGGGTGAGATGAACCCCGAGCAGCTCTGGGAGACGACGATGGACCCCGAGAAGAGAACGATGCTGAAGGTCACCCTGGAAGACGCCATGGAGGCGGACGAGATATTCTCGATCCTGATGGGCGAGAAGGTGGAGCCGAGGCGCGAGTTCATCGAGGCTCACGCTCGAGATGTGAAGAACCTGGACGTTTGAGGTGATAGACGATGACGGAGATCGACGTTGACATAACTTCGGAGATGAAGTCCTCATACATTGATTACGCCATGAGCGTCATCGTGGGAAGGGCCCTTCCAGACGTTAGGGACGGCCTCAAGCCCGTCCACCGCCGGATCCTCTACGCCATGTACGAGCAGGGGATGACCGCAGACCAGCCTTACAAGAAGTCGGCGAGGGTGGTGGGTGACGTTATGGGTAAGTACCACCCCCACGGCGACGCTGCCATCTACGAGACGATGGTGAGGATGGCTCAGGACTTCTCGATGCGCTATCCTCTCATAGACGGCCAGGGGAACTTCGGGTCCATCGACGGAGATCCCGCGGCGGCCATGAGGTACACCGAGGTCCGCCTCTCCCAGATCGCAGAGGAAATGCTGACCGACATCGAGAAGGATACAGTTGACTTCGTTCCCAACTACGACGACTCTCTCAAAGAGCCCTCGGTCCTCCCATCGAAGCTTCCAAACCTTCTCGTCAACGGCTCTACAGGGATCGCCGTCGGTATGGCGACGAACGTTCCGCCCCACAACCTGAACGAGGTGGCAGGAGCGGTCATAAAGCTGATCGACGATCCGGACGCCACCCTCGCCGACCTGATGGAGCAGATGCCTGGACCAGATTTTCCCACCGGCGGCTACATCCTCGGAAGCTCCGGGATCGAGTCGGCCTACGCCACGGGCCGGGGGATCATCAAGCTTCGGGCGAAGTCTGTGATCGAGCGGGGGGAAAAGTCGAAGATAATCGTGACGGAGCTGCCTTACCAGGTGAACAAGGCGAAGGTCGTGGAGACGATAGCCGACCTGATAAAGGCGGATCGGGTCGACGGCATCTCCGACCTCCGGGACGAGTCGGACCGGGAGGGGATCAGGCTCGTAGTCGAGCTTCGGTCTGGGACGAACCCCGAGGTTGTCTTAAACCAGCTTCATCGTCAGACCCAGCTTGAGACCTCTTACAGCATCATCAACGTGGTCCTCGTCGACGGCCAGCCGGCGACCCTCCCCCTCAAGGATATCCTGGAGCAGTACATATACCACAGGTCCGAGGTGATCGAGAGGAGGACCCGCTTCGATCTCGATCGGGCCGAGAAGAGGGCCCACATCCTGGCGGGCCTTCTCGTCGCCCTCGAGAACATCGACGAGGTGATCAAGCTCATCAGGGCGGCCGAGTCGCCCGCTGATGCCAGGGCCGCCCTCACCGAGGCCTTCGCCCTCACCGAGGAGCAGACGAAGGCGATCATGGACATGAGGCTTCAGAGGCTCACGGCCCTGGAGCAGGGCAAGATCAGGTCTGAGCAGGCCGAACTCGAGGTCGCAATCGCCCGGTTCAAGGAGATCCTGGCCGACTCAAGAGAGGTCCTGAACATAATAAAGCAGGAACTCTCGGAGCTCGTCGGAAAGTACGGTGACGCCAGGAGGACTCAGATCATCGAAGCCGAGGGGGAGATCGACCTTGAGGACCTGATCCAGGAGGAGGAGGTGGCTGTGACCATCACCAGCGACGGCTACATCAAGAGGCAGCCTCTCACCGCCTACCGGCAGCAGAGGCGGGGCGGGATGGGGGTGATGGGGGCCGACACCAAGAGCGAGGACTTCGTCACTGACCTGTTCGTCGCCTCAACCCACGAGTACATCCTCTTCTTCACCGACATGGGCAAAGCCCACTGGCTCCGCGTCTTCGACGTTCCCGCCCTCGGCAGGACCGCCCGGGGCAAGTCGATCGTCAACCTCCTCCAGCTCGAAGCCGACGAGAAGATCACCGAGGCGATCCCGGTCAAGAGCTTCGACTCTGAGGGGTACATCGTGATGGCGACGGCAAAGGGGCAGGTCGTAAAGACATCGATCCGGGCCTACAGCAACCCTCGGAAGGGCGGGATCAAGGCCGTGAACCTTCGGGGAGATGGCCTCGTTGCCGCAAGGCTCACCGACGGCGACCAGGACCTGATCCTCGCCACCGCCCGCGGCAAGGCTATCAGGTTCTCTGAGGGGGACGTCCGGCCGAGCAACCGGGGCTCCATGGGGGTTCGAGGGGTCACCCTGGAGGGCGACGACGAGGTGATCTCTATGGACGTCGTCCGGTCCGGAGATGCCCTCCTCACCGTCACCAGGGAGGGGTACGGCAAGAGGACGGAGCTCTCGGAGTATGCCCCCCACCGGCGGGGCGGGAAAGGTATGAAGAACATCGATTCGAGGAGGGGGGACGTCGTCGCCTCCAGGACCGTCTCCGAGGATGACGAGCTGATGATCACGACGAAGGACGGCGTAATGATCAGGATTCCAGCCTCTGACATCAGGGTTCAGGGGCGGGCTACCCAGGGCGTGAGGATCATGCGCCTCAAGCCCGGAGACGAGGTTGCGGCGGTGGCGCGGATAAACTAGGTTGCGACCTCCGGCGCCCGCCCCCCACATCCGCTTTTAATTTCACGTACCATCTTTTTACGGCTGAGAAGTCTGAGGTACCGCTGAGAGAGACAATGCAAACCTCCAACTTCGCCCGATCCGGCTCGCACCCTAAAGCCGTCGCCATCTCCCGGAGCCAAACCCGCGGCTGGACCGGCCGCGTTTACGAGCCGCTCGCCCCCTCCTGGCGCCTGGTGCAAGAGGCGAAGAGCGGCGCCATCGACGAGGATGAGTACATCCAACGCTACCGAGAGGAGGTCCTCTTGAAGCTCGACCCCGCCAGGGTCTACGCCGACCTCGGCGAGGATGCCATCCTCATCTGCTGGGAGAGGCCGGGCGCCTTCTGCCACCGGAGGCTGGTGGCCGAGTGGTTCGAGGAGAAGCTCGAGGTCTCGGTGCAGGAGGTAGGTGAGGTGGGCGGCGCGGATGATCGAGGGCAGACGAGGCTTGACGGATTTATCAGGCGATAAAACTCGCGAGTGATAGTAGAATGCTATTCTGCTGGGAGAGGCTGGGGCCTTTAGTTGGCATTTCGGCAAATACTCACCGATCGTATTCTTCATCAATACTCCGAGCAATATCTCGTAGTTCTAAAATTTTGTGATATAGAAAATAGGCAAAAATATCTGCAGTTTCGTCGTTGATCGAATCTCTTGATCCTTTAAAATATGCATCTAGTTCGTTTAAGGGATATTCAATAAGAGGATATAAATATACTATAGCGTCTATTGATTCTAATCCACGTTCTGATAACGCATCTTGAAACGATTTCAACCTTTCTTTAATTGAAGACAGGAATCCGGCACCCAAATCATGATTAGTTTTTGTTTCTTCATCAAGAGCCACTCCGGCACATTCATGAATTTTACCAAGATCGTACTCTAAATTCGTTCCTAAGATTGTCTCTAATTTTTTACTTTTAAACTTTTCTTTATGGTCCATCACTCTCATCTCCAATTCCTTGATTACGGATTCGAGTATTTTTGAAATATCTTTTTTTTGATATTCGAGCATATCGAGAATATTAATATTATTACTCCGCAACGTTTGGTCACTATCGAAAGATAAAAGCTGAAATCTATTAACTGTAAGTGTGACCCTAGAGATAAAATGATACGAATGCAATTTATTAGTGCCACGTTTTGTTGGATGTCCTACACTATCATTTCTTATGTCTCTAATATTTTTAAGGTTAGGAAAATCGTCGATCTTCTTAGGAGTCGCTAAGGCCTCACATAAATTAAATGCAGCATCTTGTTGGAGATAAAGCGATTGTAAAAGGCCATATATGCCTAAATATAACTCGCCTTCTGTAGACCTAAACTTTCCCTCAGAATACGCATTTATAGCCAATTCGGTATCTTCAATAACATCCAAACTACTGCAAATTTGAGACCACAGACCCAGATCCTTCATAAGGTCTTTTTGAGTTCTATGTTCATTGATTATGTCACGAATTCTTTCTGTATATTCATCCATGATACTTTTACCTCATTTATTCTCTAAGCAGCCTCCAGCTATTCTTTTCGACATATTATATATAGATTTCGTATACTATTTGATGTATTCTCCTGCATGGTGGTGCAGCATATGCTCTACGCACCTCCCAAAGAGGTTAAATAAATCCGCCACGAAGGGTCGCCTGGCGATACATGATGTCATTTGAGATCGAGAACATTCACGCTCGCGAGATCCTGGACTCGCGAGGAAACCCCACCGTTGAAGTGGACGTCTGGACCTGCTGCGGCTTCGGCCGAGCCGCCGTCCCCTCGGGCGCCTCGACGGGGACCCACGAGGCGTTGGAGCTTCGAGACGGCGACGACCGATACAATGGAAAGGGCGTCCTCAAGGCCGTCAAGAACGTAAACGAGATCATCGGGCCGAAGCTGATCGAGTCCGGGATCACCGCCCTGGAGCAGCGGGCCGTCGACGACTTCATGCTGGCGCTGGACGGGACCCCCCTCAAGTCGAACCTCGGCGCGAACGCCATCCTGGGCGTTTCTTTGGGTGTGGCCAAGGCCGCGGCCGACGAGCTGGGGATCCCGCTCTACCAGTACCTGGGCGGCGTCAACACCACCACCCTGCCGGTGCCGTCCCTCAACGTCCTCAACGGCGGCCAGCACGCAGGAAACGACCTCGCGATCCAGGAGTTCATGATCCTTCCGAAGGGCGCAAGCTGCTTTTCGGAGGGCCTGCGGATGGCGGCGGAGACCTACCACGCCCTCGGCAAGATCCTCAAAGGGAGGTACGGCGCGGGAGCCACCAACGTCGGCTATGAGGGAGGCTACGCCCCGCCCCTCAACAAGACCGCCGACGCCCTCGACGCCCTGATGTCCGCCCTCGACGCCACCGGCTACGAAAAAGAGATCGGGATCGGCATGGACGCCGCCGCCTCCAGCTTCTTTGAAAACGGCTCCTACGCCATCGACGGCAAAAAGCTCTCAAGCGGCGAGATGGTCGACTTCTACGCAGACCTGGTGGCCACGTACCCCATCATCTCCATCGAGGACCCCTTCGAAGAGGATGCGTACAAGGACTTCGCGGCCCTGACGGCTAAGCTTCCGAAAACCATCATCGTCGGCGACGACCTCTACGTCACCAACGTCGAGAGGCTGTCGAAGGGGATCGAGATGAAGGCGACCAACGCCCTCCTCCTCAAGCTCAACCAGATCGGCTCCGTCTCCGAGGCCTTTGACGCCGCAAGGATGGCCTTCAGAAACGGCTTCAAGGTGATGGCAAGCCACAGGTCCGCCGAGACCGAGGACTCCGCCCTCGCCGACGTGACCGTGGCCCTGGGGGCCGAAATGCTCAAGACGGGAGCCCCCGCCCGGAGCGAGAGGAACGCCAAGTACAACCAGCTTCTTCGGATCGAGGAAGAGCTAGGGTTCGCCGCCAGCTACGCCCGGATCTAATCGGGCCAGGCTCCAGGCTCGAAAGGTCTATAATCGAACGGCTCCAAGGGCCGAACATGGAATACTCGTTCAAGAGGGGCTTTAAGCCCGAGCTTGAGAGGATCAAATCGGCCCTGGAGGAGGAGTTTCCCACCGAGATCCGGGAGGAGGGAGGGAGGCTCCTTCTCAGCTACGGCGCCCTCAAGTCCATCGAGGTCTCGATCGCTGGCAAGAAGTTGATAGTCAACACCGAGTCCTCCGACGAGGTCGGAGACGATATGATCCTCGACACCAACAAGAGATTTCGAAACTTCCTGGAGAAGGCCACAGGCTACACTGCAAAGCAGAGGCTCCAGCAGGCGAAAAAAGAAGTGAGCAAGGGCTAGAGCACCTTTCTCACGAGCCGCTCTTCTTTACAGCTTCGCCAGCCCTGCCTTTGCTCTAAGCAGTCGGTCTTCCGCCTTTTGTCAAGGGCCTTTATCTAGCAGACCCGGAGCCTTCCGGCCACAAACTCCTCCACCAGGTCACCGGTCCCCTCCAGATGCCGGTCGATGACGGCCTCGATCCTCTTCTCCACTCCAGCGTCGGGCCGTGACTCGCCTCTTATCTCCACGGCCCGAAGGAGCGGCTCTGTGAGTGGCGCGCCGATCCTGCTCACTAGGGTGACGTAGGCCTCCTTCACACCCTCGATCTCGGCGATCTCTTCAGCGGCCCTCGATGCGACTACGTTGTAGATCTTGCCGACGTGGTTTACGGGGTTTTTCCCGGCGATCGCCTCGATCGACATCGGCCTCATGGGGGTTATGAGGCCGCTCCCCCGGTTCCCCCGACCGGTGGCTCCGTCGTCTCCCATCTCTATCGAGCTGCCCGTCAGGGTGAGAAAGATGTTCTTGTCGCCGTCGGCGGCGTTCACGGCGACCTCTGCGTCGGCAGCCTCTCTGATCGTCTCGCGAACCTTCGCCTTCACCTCCATGTAGTCCTCCATGGAGGAGACGTACCTGGAGACGACCGCCGCCGCAGCCACCAGGTTCAGCCCGTCGCCGATCCGGACCGCCATCACCTTGGTGTCCTCCCCCACGCCCCTCACGTCCCTAATCCTCTCCTCCAGGTCTAGGACCAACTCCTCGGTGGGGCTCAGAGGCGCAAACCCGACCCCTATCGAGGTATCGTTCGCCCCCCTCTTCATGAGGCTTCGAAGCTCCGGAGACCCCTCCCTCGCCCTGGAGTCGACCCTGTACTCCGCGAGGTTCTTGACCGATCTTTCAAGATGGTCCGAGGCGACCCTTTCGATCAGAGCATCCAGACCCTCGCCCTCAGGAGCCGTCGCCCTGCCACCGACGACCACCGTCGGTGGCTCCAGGACCTGCCCGCCGCCGAACGAAACCTCGGTCTTTCCGGCGGTTATCAGGACCTTATCGACGTTGTGGTGGAGGATCTCGCCGAACTCCTCGAGATACAACCGAGAAAGCTCCACCGAGATCGCCTCGGATATCCCGTCGGCCAGGGTATCCGGGTGGCCCAGCCCCTTCCGCTCCACCACCTCGAAGGGGAGGGGCCTGTACTTCAGAAACTCGATCATAAAACACCCGAATATTTACAGAATGTCCGAATTAATATTTTGATCGGTTCCGATGAAACAACGTTTGTGAGGTACGCTAATTGACGTTGATGCCTGGGGCCAAACGTCGATTAGTCTTATCGCAGAATTCGGATAATACAGCGATAGATAACTGTAAATTTGTCAACGAACTGAAACGGCGATTGACATTAGAGATTTATAATAATCAACCTATTCCTGAGGGTGTAATTTATATTCATGAAAGAGCATTCGACTGATCACATGACTGAGTCAACAATAACGCCAGATCAGGAGTCGATTCAGGAATTACACTTAAAGAGGATCACAGCTCTGGAGAACGAGAACAAACGCCTGAGCGAGGAGATAGAGACCCTCAGGATGGAGAAAGAGGATACCAGAGCCAAGCTCGTTGAGACCCTCATATCCAACAAGAAGTACATGCGAGAAGAGGAGAGGCTCAAGAAAGAGAACGCCCTTCTCCGGAGGATGCCCCTCTTCCTGGCGACGGTAGTTGAGATGGGAGAGGACTACGTCCTTCTCCGACAACACGGAAACAACCAGGAGTTCATAACCACCACCTCTCCCGAAATGATGGAGAAGCTGGAGCCGAACACTAGAGTCGCGATAAACAACTCCCTGACGATAGTGAGAGTGATGGACAAGTCCGTGGACGTCAGAGCCAAGACCATGGAGCTGATAGAGGCTCCAACCGTCAATTACGATCAGGTGGGTGGACTTGAAGACCAGATAAGGGAGGTCAGCGAGACCGTCGAGCTTCCCCTCACCCAGCCTGAACTCTTCGCCGAGATCGGTGTCGAGCCGCCCAAGGGCGTCCTCCTCTATGGCCCACCCGGAACCGGCAAGACCCTCATCGCCAAGGCGGTGGCCCACCACTCTCGAGCCACCTTCATCCACATGTCGGGAAGCGAGCTCGTACACAAGTTCATCGGCGAGGGCGCCCAGCTCGTCAGAGACATATTCCAGATGGCAAGAGACAAGGCCCCCGCCATCGTCTTCATCGACGAGATAGACTCCGTCGGCAGCATCAGGACCCACGACGGGACGACCGGCAGCGCCGAGGTGAACAGGACGATGATGCAGCTGTTGGCGGAGCTGGACGGCTTCAGGGCGAGAGGTGACGTTAAGGTCATAGCCGCCACCAACAGGATAGACATCCTGGACCCGGCACTCCTCAGGCCCGGTAGGTTCGACCGAATCATCGAGATCCCGATGCCGAACTTCGATGCCCGCCTGTCCATCCTTGCGATCCACACCAAGAACATGAAGATGAGCCCCGAGGTCGACCTTCGGGCCATGGCAAAGGAGACGGAAGGCGCGAGCGGCGCCGACCTCAAGTCCATCGCCGTCGAGGCCGGCATGATGGCCATAAGGCGTCGCGGCAGCTCGGTGACCGCGGATGACTTCAAGAGAGCCGTCGACAAGGTCCTCGGCGAGGAGATGCTGCCGCGGGTCGACGAGTCCATGAGGATGTTCTCTTGATGGAAGGCCCAAAGCATGATAGGTTGCGGCTTTGACCAAGCCGCAGCTCTTCACCATTATTTTTTGTCGGCTTCGACTTATTTCTTCGCGTTTGACCCATCAAATCGTGGGTTATAGAGAGAACAGCTTGTAAAAATTACGACCTCGAATGGAGCGGTCAGCATCCGAGAGCATCTTCACCAAGCCCTCTCTCAAGCTGTACCACATCTCTATCCCAGCAGCTCTTTCGCCCGCGAGATATCCACAAGAGGGTGACAGACGTCTCCCGGGCCTTGGATCGGCGCTTATCGGCTCGATATCCGACTGGATACCGGGCTACATTGGAGCCCATGAAACCCGCACCACAGTTATGATGACTCTCTTACCTTTTATAAAAGCCCATATTAACATGACGGTCCTGTTGATGCCAATTTCAAGTTGGCTGATTTGCGGATGAGATCGACCTTCGTATAAGCGAAAACGGCCGGCAAATTTATTTTTTATAAATTAATATAAACATTGATAGATTATTCGCATCACCACTCGGGGAAAAATGTATAATCTTTACGGTGATGTCTGCTATTAAAGTAGGTCAGAACAGCCAGCCTGTCTTCGCCTTCGGGACGGCACTCCGGGAGGCTTTGGCTCAATTGGCTGTGAGGTCGATTTGATGATTCCCGTAGCAAAACCGATACTTTCCGGCGCGGAGATAGAAGGCATAAAGGCGGTTCTCGATAGTGGAATCCTCGCTCAGGGTGAAGCTGTGGCCGAATTAGAAAAGAGATTCGCCGAGTACGTGGGCGCAAGTCATGGTGTTGCCACGAACAGCGGGACCTCGGCCCTCCACACGGCCCTTGCAGCCCTGGGCGTAGGCGAGGGCGACGAGGTAATAACCACCGCTTTCACCTTCATCGCGACCGCCACCAGCGTTCTGATGCAGAGGGCGAGGCCGGTCTTCTGCGATATAGATCCAGAGACTTACAATATAGATCCCGACCAAATCCAGGAGGCCGTGACGGAAAGAACGAAGGCCATCATCGTGGTTCACCTTTACGGCCTTCCCTGCGATATGAAGCCGATTATGGAGATCGCCCAAGATAACGGCTTGAAGGTGGTGGAGGACGCATGTCAGGCCCATGGTGCCGAATATCACGACCAGAAGGTGGGATCTATCGGAGACGTCGGGGTTTTCAGCTTCTATCCCACCAAGAACATGACCACGGGCGAGGGAGGGATCATCACGACCTCCGACCCAAAACTGGCCGAGAAGGCCGGCATGATCAGGAATCACGGCCAAAGCCAGAGGTACGTTCACGAGATTTTGGGCTACAACTACCGGATGACAAATATCGCTGCGGCCATCGGCCTATCCCAGCTGGACATGCTCGATCAATTTAACGACAAACGAAGGGAGAACGCCGGCTATTACAACGAGAACCTCGAAGTCAAAACCCCATTTGTTCCCGTGGGGATGAAGCACGTCTACCACCAGTACACCACCGAGGTGGAAGGGCGAGAGAATTTCTTGAAGCACCTCGAAAGGCATGGTGTGGGTTATGGGGTTTACTACCCCATCCCGGCGCATAAGCAGCCCTTGTTCAGAGATTACAACGAAATGGCTCTTCCAAATACAGAAGCGGCTAGCGAGAGGGTGGTATCAATTCCGGTTCATCCCGGGCTAACAGAAGAGGAGCTAGAGCTGGTAGTTAGGACGGTGAACGGCCATGAGTAAGCCCCACTTTCTCGGAGAAGTTCGCCTGGGAAGCGGGTGCGTCATCCAGGACGGCGTGATCATCGGAGCTGAGGACGGGTTGACCGTCATCGGCGACCGTGCGACGATAAGAAGCGGAACCGCGATATACCCCTCTACGAGGATAGGCCACGGGTTTCGGACCGGTCACAACGTCCTGATCCGAGAGAATACGCTCATCGGAGACGATGTCCTCATCGGCACCAACTCTGTGGTGGACGGAAACTGCAAAATAGGGGACAACGTCAGCGTTCAGACGAACGTCTACATCACCACCAACACCACCATCGAAGACGAGGTCTTCATGGGGCCCTGCTCGGTCACCTCCAACGACAAGTACATGGTCAGAGGGGCGGAGCTGATAGGCCCTCTGATAAAGAGGGGCGCCAGGATCGGGGCCAACGCCACCATACTGCCGGGCGTGGTCGTGGGCGAGGGTGCGGTCGTCGGGGCGGGGTCGGTGGTCACGAGGGACGTGGAAGATGGAGAGACGGTAGTGGGAAACCCGGCGAGAAGGCTTGGAAAGCGATTCTGACCCATCTGTCGGCGGTTCCTGATATTGACCCGACAATTTTTGCATCGACGGCAGAGAGAGTTATCGACTTCATGAAAAGGATCTGTGGAGGAAGGCATGGATATTGGAGTAATTGGCACCGGAAACATGGGAAGAAACCACGTGCGCGTGTATTCTGAGATGAGGGACGTAGAAAGGGTTTACGTATACGACCCCGATAAAAGGGCAGCAACGAAGATGAGCGAATCTTTCGGCGCTGTGGCCTGCGATTCGATCGGGTCCCTCCTCAAAAAGGTCGATGCTGCGAGCATATGCGTCCCGACCAAATACCATTTCGATGTCGCAAAGGAGGCGGTAGAGAGCAATGTCAGCTGCCTGATCGAAAAGCCCATCGCCTCCGACTCAGAAGAAGGAGATCGACTGCTGAGGATCATTCCCGAAGATCTGGTAGTTGGGGTGGGACACATCGAGAGGTTCAACCCCATAGTAAGAGAGATTAAAAATCTTATAAAAAATCCGAGATATGTGGATGTGAGAAGGCATAACCCCACCTCATCGAGGATAACCGATGCGGGCGTTGTAGTAGATCTGATGATCCACGACATAGACCTCATCTGGAACTACTTTTTCGATGGCGAGCAGAGCTCCGACTTGTGCTCTCTCGGAGACGACGACCTTCGGAAGATGATCGCCAGGTTCAACGACTGCGTGGTTTCGTTATCTGCGAGCAGGATCGCCTGCCGAAAGATAAGGACGATTCACGTCGAAGAGATGGAGGTAACCATCGACGGCGATTTCATGAACCAGGAGTTGTACATCTACAGGAAACCAGAGAAATACGAGGTGGAGAACACTCGATATTCTCAGGAGAATATCATCGAGAAGGTGCAGGTCAACAAGGTTGAACCCCTTAAAGAGGAGCTGAAAACCTTCATCGATTGCGTCAGGGACGGAAGACAGTTTCCAGTCACCCCCGAGCAGGCGGTTCTCAACCTGAAGATTGCAGAGCAGGATGTATAGAATTTTGGCGGGAGCTTTTCGGTTTACGATGGAGATATTCTGAGGGGATGGATCAGTTTGAGGATCGGAGTCGTTGGGTTGGGCAAAGCTGGTCTGCCGCTGGCCTCGGTGGTGGCCGACAGCGACCTTGAGGTTATCGGCGTTGACATCGACCAGAGAAAATGCGAGATGATCAATAATGGCATAAATCCGATACCTGAAGAGGAGGGGTTGGACGAGCGGATCAGGATACAGGGCGGAAAGACGCTGGTTGCAACTCCCAGATACGAAGATGCGAGAGAGTGCACCAATTTCATAGTGATCGTGCCCCTCTTCATCGATGAAGGCCACCGTCCGGACTACCGCATTCTTGAAGATGCCTTCAGGAACGTGGGCAAGATTCTCAAGAGGGGAGACCTGGTGGTTTTGGAGACTACGGTTCCGCCCAACACGACTGAGACCATGGTCCGGGAGTGGCTGGAAGAGGAGAGCGGCCTTTTGCTCGGCGATTTTTACCTGGCCTATTCTCCTGAAAGGATAATGACCGGCTATAGCATATCCAGACTTAAGGATTTTCCCAAGATAGTCGGCGGAGTGGATGAGGCGAGCGGAGTTCATGCCTTCGAGCTTTACGGGAGATTCATTCCAAACCTGCAGAAGGTGTCCAGCTCCAGGGTTGCGGAGTTCGTCAAGATCATTGAGGGGAGTTATAGGGACGTCAACATAGCCTTGGCGAACGAGATCTTCAAGATCGCAGAGGAATTGGAGATCGACTTTTATGAGGCGAGAGATTATGCGAACCACGAATACTGTCACATTCATCTGCCATCGACGGGCGTTGGTGGGCACTGCATCCCTGTCTATCCCTGGTTCTTGATCAATGAGATGGAGAGTAGAGAGAAGTTCGGCTTCGCCGAGATGCAGAGAACATCGAGGAAGATCAACGACGAGATGGTAGGGCACTGGGCAGATAAGATAGTTCTCAGAGCTCTCAAGGCGGATAGACCATTGAGCCGGGTCAAGATCTGCCTCAAAGGGATAACTTATAGAAAAGGTGTAAAAGGTCTCTACCACAGCAGAAACCTCGCCCTGGCGAAGCTTTTGGCGCGGAAAGGACTTCGAGTCGGCGTCTACGATGAGCTCTTCTCAAAAGAGGAGATCGAGAACCTGGGCCTCAAGTTCATGAACCCAGATGATGCTGATCTGGTCTTCGACTGCTTTGAGCTGAGCTTCTCCCGGTGATGTCCTATATCATTCTACGGTCACGCTCTTCGCCAGGTTTCGCGGTTTGTCTATCGGCAGCCCCTTCGCATCGGCGGTGTAGTAGGCGAGCAGCTGTAGCGCCACAGTGCATAGAACTGATGAGAATACGGGCCTCGCCTCGGGGATCTCGATGACGGTGGTGGCGATCTTGGAGATGTCGGGATCGCCTTCAGAGGCAAAAGTGATGACATCTGCGCCCCTCGCCCTCACCTCCTTGATGTTTGCCTGGATCTTCTTGCCGTGGGTTGCGAGAGCCACCACGGGAGTCCCATCGGTGATCAGGGCGAGGGGACCGTGCTTCAGCTCGCCTGCAGGGTAGCCCTCCGCGGGGATGTAAGAGATCTCCTTCATCTTGAGGGCTCCTTCGAGGGCTATGGGATAGAGAAAATCCCGACCGATGAAGAAGTACTGGTTGCTTTTGGCATACTGCTCTGCGATCTCCCGGATCTCGTCTCTTCCGTCCAGCACCTCCTGGATCTGGCCCGGCAGCCTCGTCAGCCCCACCAGCATCTTTCTCGCGTCCTCGTAGCTCAGGTGATTCCTGGCCCTGCCCAGCTTTATGGCCAGGAGTATCAGGGCCACCAGCTGGCCTGTGAAGGTCTTGGTGGCCGCGACTCCGATCTCCGGGCCGCATCGAGTGTATATCGTCCCGTCGACCATATTCGTCACGGTGCTGCCCACCACGTTGGTTATGGCGAGCCGCTTCACCCCGAAGGTGCTGGCCTTCTTCAGGGCGTTCAGGGTGTCGGCGGTCTCGCCGGACTGGGTGATGCTCAACAGGAGGGTTCCGGGCTTCATAAGAAGATGCTGGAACTCCGAGGCGACCTCGATGTCGACCGGGAGTCCCGCTGCTTTTGGATAGAGGTATTTGGCCAGGAGGCCGGCATGATAAGAGGTACCACAGGCGATGATCGAGACCCGGTCGAGCGCCCTTATCTCTTCGTTTGTGAGGCCGATCTCCATCCGGACATGGCCGTCGATCTCTGAGGTCCTGGATGCGAAAGTCTCCTGGATCGCCCTGGGCTGCTCGTGAATCTCCTTAAGCATGAAGTGGGGGTACCCCGCTTTCTCGGCGGCGTCGACGTCCCAGTCTACCCTCTCCAGATCGAGAGGTAGAGCTCTTCCAGCGATATCCCTCAGATTTACGGTCTCGGCATCGATTATGGCCATCTCACCATCCTTCATCCTGATGACATCCCGGGTATAGGGAAGAAGGGCGGAGACGTCGGAAGCCACGTAGTTTGCACCGTTGCCAACGCCGATCACCAGCGGGCTTTCCTTCCTGGCACAGACGAGGCGCGGCGAGCCCTTGGCCATGACCGCTATCGCGAAAGACCCTTCCACCAGGGAGACCGCTGATGCGACCGCCTCAGCCAGGTCCCCTCGATAGCAAGATCCGATCAGGTGAGCCAAGACCTCGGTATCCGTCTCGGACCTGAACTCGAACCCCTGCCCCATGAGCTGCTCTTTCAACGCCAGGTAGTTCTCGATTATGCCGTTGTGGACCACGGCTACGTCGTCAGAAATGTGAGGATGGGCGTTGACGGCCGTGGGGGGACCATGTGTAGCCCATCGAGTGTGACCTATGCCCATGTTCTCCCCGGGAGACCCGACGTCACGATAAACCTTCTCGAGGTCGGTTATCCTGCCCGCAGATTTGACGACCTGAATCTCGCCGTTGGAGATTACCGCCACCCCTGCAGAGTCGTATCCACGGTACTCCAGCCTTTTCAGAGTGTCGAAAAGGATCGGTCCTGCCTTTTCATGGCCTGCATATCCGACTATGCCGCACATCTCAGATCACCCTGCTGCCCCGTTCGATCCATCCACGAAGCTCGGTCCCGGAACCTATCTTGGACCCAGCCCCCACCATCGTTCCTGGATGCATCAGCACCCTCCCACCTACGATCACGTTGTCGGCCACCACCGCGCCGAACTCCGCGCGATGGAGCTCGTCTTCTATCGCCACCACTGATTCGTCCGATTCTGCTATCAGATGATCGCCGAAGCTGGAACTGGCCCCAAAAATCGAGTTTGATACGACGGTCCCAGCCCCAATTCTCGCGCCGTTCATGATTATGCTGTTCCTGATCTCGGTATGAGATCCGATCTTCACCGAGTCGCCGATGGAGGTCGTCGGAAGGACGGTCACGTTTGGCCCCAGGTCACAGTTCTTGCCGATGGAGACGGGACCTACGATGTACGATCCTGACCTCACGACGCTTCCCTGCCCGATCTCAACTGGGCCTCGGAGCCAAGCTCCTTCCTCGATCTCGCCCTTCACCTTGGGCTCGCCGATTCCAGGAACGCTGCTGTTCGCCTCCAGGAGGTCCCAGGCGAATATGGCGTCCGCCCAGACGCCATTGGTGATCTTGGCCCTCACATCGCGGCCTTCCTCGATCATGAGGGCGATGGTCTGGGTCAGCTCGTAAGATCCTCTCTCGGATATCGGCGTTTTGGGCAGCTCTTCAAAGATCTCCGGGCTGAACCTGTAGACTCCCGTGTTGAGAATGCCCGCACAGGGACGACCCGGCTTCTCCACGATCTTTGTCACCTTTCCCCGCTCCACGGTCAGGACGCCGTAATCTCCAGCGTGCTCCCGAAGAGCGGCCAGCATTACGTTCTCGCCTTCCGCCATCAGGACGTCCTCTATCGCCTGCTCGTCGACGAGGTTGTCGCCGTTGACCACCAGGATGGGACCGTCGACGTGGGTTCTGACCTTGGTCAGGGCGTCGGCGGTGCCGAGCTGCTCGTCTTGGACCACGTACTCTATATTCACGCCGTAGCGGACGCCGTCGCCGAAGTAGTTCATGATCCGCTCTTTTTGGTAGCCCACCACTACCACCAGGTCGCGCACCCCTTTCGCCGCCAGGGCCCCGATTACGTGCTCCATGAAAGGCCTGTTCCTCACGGAGAGCATGACCTTGGACCGCGTCTGGGTCAGGGGTCTACATCTCCTTCCCTCTCCCGCCGCCAGTATAACCGCTTTCACGATAAGATCACAGCCGGAATAGTCTTATGACGACTTAATTTTTGGTATTTGGCTTTATACTTTTCCGGGATATGTTGAATCCATGAGCTGATATCTCAGGGCCTAGCCCAAAAACCATCCATGAATCAGAGGATTCGAGCCCTAAAGATGAACGCCTTGGAATACATTTGGTTCCCTGGTACGAGCATTGCAGGCCGTTTTTGCTATTTGAGATATAAACCGCCAAAAAACTGGCCCGCTCTTCGTGAGCGCTATAATGCGCCGTCGAACGCGGATGGCTATTCGCTCACATCGTCGAATCTGCCCGTAAAGACGGTGGTCTGAGTGGTTTTGGGAAGGGAAGTAGTTTGCGGGGCGGATATCCATAGACGATTTCTCTTAGCGGCGATCCTTTCCAGCGATGGTCATAAGATACAGAACCGATTCGACCCGGATCTTGAAGGCCTTTCTTGAAGCCTTATAAGCTTCAGGAACTGGCTAGAAGATCATGGCTGCCAGAGGCTCGCAGTAGAGTCGACAGCAAACTATTGGCAGCCGATTTATGCCGTTATGGCCGAGGATGTTGCAGCCGATCATGAAGTCGGTGATTATAAAAACCATATTTTGATTACCACATCATCGTAGTACTGCTAAAATGAGATAAATTCAACCTCTTCTGTTTTAAGAGGCCTATTAAGCATCGAAACTTTCTTCGTTATTTAGGTGTTCAAAGCCCCATCTCTTCGATCCACAATAGAAGCAAAAGTAGGACCAAAACCGCCGGGATGACCACAAGCCAAGAGTTCACCCCCAGGATCTCGGGAAACGTCGAGTCCCCAAAATCGCCCCTCTTCAGCACCTTCTCTTCGAGCCTCGGGTACAGCTCGGCGAAGATCCCCGCCCCCAGGAGCCCACCTCCGACTCCGCCCACCAGGGCGTCGATCGACCCCTGGCCGACGGCCCCGGCTATGGTTCCCGAACAGTAGCCGAGGAGGCCGAAGCCCACGCCGAAGATGAGCCCGCCCAGGGCCGAGGAGCCGAAGGAGCCGGGCTTTGGGTGGAGCTTCACAAGCCCCAGGCTTCGGAGGAGGTGGACGCCGATCATCCCCGTGATCACCGCTGAGGCCATCACCTTGAAGACGGTGAAGTCCGTGAGGAGGAGCTGGCCGACGATGACGTCGTACCGCGTCACGCCCCCCTTCTGGAGGAGGAAGCCGAAGCCGACCCCGATGAGGAGGCCGACTGCCAGCTGAACCTGTCCGTCTTTGCGTAGGTTTTCGAGCATCGAATCCTTCACCCCCTCACCCTCCGGCGCCGAAGAGGATCATCGCCGTCGCCACCCCGCCGATGAAGAAGCACACCACCGCGAGCCAGGAGCTGGCGGCGAGCTGGGTCGTCCCGCTGATCCCGTGGCCGCTGGTGCAGCCACCGGCCCACCGGGCGCCAAGACCCACGAGAACGCCCCCGGCGAAGGCGGCCGTCAATCTGAGAAACGGATCGGGACCGAACTGATCCGCCCATAGGGCCGGGACCGTCTCCACCCGGAACTCTCCCGATAGGCTCGCCGAGAGGAACGCCCCGATGACGATCCCCGCCACCAGCATCACCTCCCAGTCGACGACGGGCTCGAACTTCCGATAGTAGGCCTTATCCAGGACCTTCGATCCTCGAAAGAGCTTCTCGATCATCCCGCTCGTTCTGCTGTAGGCGGTGGAGCAGCCTATCGGCTTGTCTGAAAGGAGGAAGGCGAGGATGTTCAAGACCCCTATACCCGCCCCCACCAGGTAGGGGGACCACTCCTTCATGCTCAGGTATTCGATCATCATTTCACCTTCTTTGAGCGATCGAGGACGTCGTGGTCTATTAGGCTGAAATATACTAAATAGGTTCTTCTGGGATTCTCGACAGTGGACCGGGCAGGCGCAAAATCCCAGCCCACCCAAACTTTTTGTATCTCTTGCGAAGAAACCAGAGTTCAGATGAGATCCTCCCCGATCCTGGCCCTGGCGTTGCTGCTCCCGCTCCTCGCAAGCCCCGCCTTTGGCGCGCCCGCCGACGATCCCCGGCCGATCGTCCCGGCCAGCGAGATTCTGGCCAAAATCGAGCGGGGCGAGCCGGTGGAGTATGACGGCGTGATCGTCGTGGGGGATCTGGACTTGAGCGGGCTGGATCTGCCCACGAAGCACGTCGAAAGAACGAAGTTTGACGAAGAGGTGATGGTCGTCGAATCGCTCATACACATCACGAACTCAGAGATTCGAGGAGATGTAGACTTTTCCGACATCATCTTCCAACAACAAGTGATTTTTAGTGATCCAGTATCAAAAAATAATATATATCTTGAAATACCACAACCATACAAAGAAATACCCTCTGAAGAAATACTATTTGATGGATCAATATTCCCACCATTTGAAATCTTGCCCAAAATTGGAACATCAGGCGGTTCACAAACTCAGTTCAGCGGCTATGCAGACTTCTCCGGTGCTCAGTTTAGCCATGGTGCCTCCTTTCTTGCAGCTCAGTTCAGTGGCAAAGCCGACTTCCGCTGGGCTCAGTTCGATGGCGAAGCTGACTTCTGCGAGGCTCAGTTCAGCGGCTATGCTGACTTCCGCGAGGCTCAGTTCAGTAGCTATGCTTGGTTCTTCGTGACTCAGTTCGATGGCGCTGCTGATTTCACCTGGGCTCAGTTTAGCAGCTATGCTTGGTTCTACGAGGCTCAGTTCGGTGGCGCTGCTGATTTCACCTGTGCTCAGTTCGATGGCAAAGCCAACTTTGAGGCTCAGTTCGATGGCGAAGTCGACTTCCGCTGGGCTCAGTTCAGCAGCTATGCTAGGTTCTACGAGGCCCAGTTCGGTGGCGGAGCCAGCTTCCGCTGGGCTCAGTTCGATGGCGCTGCTTACTTCACCGGGTCTCAGTTCAACAGCTATGCTAGCTTCATCGGGGCTCAGTTCAGTGACGATGCTTACTTCACCTGGGCCCAGTTCAACGGCGATGCCGGCTTCGGGAGGGCGAACTTCAGCGACGATGCCGAGTTTAGGGAGGCGGACTTCAGCGGTGATGCAGTCTCCTTTGAAGATTCAAGTTTCTATCACGCGAACTTGACCCTGGAAGATGCGAAAAACATCCGCATCCTAAGGCTCTCCAACTCTGCCTTCGAAAATGAATCCGCGATCTGTCTGAACGGAACCGAATACGAGCGGCTGTACGTTCGCTGGGACTCGATTGAAAGCGCTCTCGTTTACAACGGCGAGGTCTACCTAACCCTGGTCAAGAACTTCAAGACCGTCGAGTACTTCGAGGATGCCGACGACTGCTATTACCAGTACAGGCGAGAGAGGCAGTCGATGAGGAGCTGGTTTGAGGTGGCCACGTATACAGACATCTTCGGATGGGTCACCTGCGGGTACGGCGTGCGGCCGGGCTACACCCTCCTCCTGGGCCTCTTCGTGGTCCTGGTTTCTGCCGTCTACTACTGGCGAAAGGACGCCATCAGGAGGCTGAAAGGGGATGAGGACGAGAGCGCCAAATTCTCGGACGCCTTCTACTTCAGCATGATGACCTTCACGACGGTCGGCTATGGTGACTGGTACCCCCTGGATCGGCACAGGAACGTGGTGATGATCGAGGGGATCGTCGGCTGGCTGACGCTCTCGCTCTTCCTGGTGACGCTGGCGAACGTGATAATCAGGTAAAATCGACGTCTGACCGCCGTTCTAACAAGGGGGCTCGCCAAAATCAGAAATTTCTAAGATGTCCAAAAGATCGCCCTTCTTTTTACCAGGATTCCTGACGCAAAATTCGTTAAATTTTTTAATTGATCTGCGTACATAACCTCTTAATTTCAGTAAATCATCTATGGTGATAACACCTCTTGCACTTCCCGTATGGACAAGATTCGATCTTTTCACATATATATTCTTCATATATTTATATATGTCTTTCGAATCTTCTTTATCTTCTCCGATAAGAACTGCAACGTTTCTTGAGATCCTATATCTCAGCTCACCTCCACCAGGATTAAACAATGCCTCTAAACCGATCATTAAATTTAAGAGTGCTTGTGTGGTAGAATGGACGTAATAAGATAAATCATAACTATCATAAGCTATTTTTAGGATAGGATCCTTAAAGGTCGGTTCCCTGTTTTGAGCTAAGATATCTTCAATAAAGCTTCTTAAAATAGGTAATTCATAAGTTTCTAGAGAATATATATCGTTATGGTAAATAAAAGGATAACGAGTAAATGACTGACAAAATAGATTCGTTTCCTCTTCATCATAGGAATATTCAACGGCTGATAACTGATTGATCGATATTAATCCGTCTTTAGAATAGTAATATCCCATCGATATATTAATCGCATTCTCCTTAAAGAGTCTCATCAATTTAACTATAGGTTCTAGATAGTCTTTCACTTTGACTTTTGCACTTTCAAGATCTTCAAATGATGCACTGATGAAATACATATCGCCCCGCAGATTCCTTGAACGGTCTATACAATTATACCGATCTTCTAGATCAGTCTGCAAGAAGAGCTTATTAGGATTCGGCCCAATTTTTGAAATAAGATCTATTCCATCATAAGCCGAAATACATTCTACTTCAAACCCATGTTCTAAAAAATCCACACCCAAAACAGACGAATCTACATTTGCTAGAAGACCTTTGAAAAATATATCATTCTCAGACATTTTATCTGCCCCTAAAAAACGATGAAGGGCAGCAGATAGCGCTGCCCAAATCAGATCTTCTCCGTCCTGCTCGTCCTCCTCTCGCGAGCGATCGTATCGTCCTTTCCGAGAGGGTAGCCGCCGCGGCTGTTTCTCATCAGGGCGACCGACCGGCAGGCGTCGCAGTTCTTGTCCCGGGACCTGAAGAGCTCCATTACGGCCTGAGAGATGACGGGTATCGGGATCTCCTTCTCGATGGCGTCGTGGACGAGCCAGTTCACCTCCCCAGTATCCTCGACGTGAGATGAGACGTCAGAAAACCTCTGCTCGCCGAGGCTCTTTGCCATCAGCTCCACGAGCCACCCCCGGACGGTGGCCCCGCTGGCCCAGCTCTTGAAGACCTTCTCAAGGTCCAGGTCGAAGTCGCTCTCCTTCAAGAGGGCCACCCCCTCGCCGATCGCCTGGGCCATCCCGGCCTCGACACCGTCCTGGACGAGCTTGACGAAATGACCGGACCCCGCATCGCCGGTATAGAGGCAGCCTCCGTCGGCTGCCAGGGCCTTCAGGATCGGCTCTGCGATCTTGAACCCATCCTTGTTCCCGCCGACCATGAAGCAGGCTCCCTTCCGGGCCCCCTCGAGCCCGCCGCTCGTCCCGCAGTCGAGGAAATATATTCCCAGGTCTGAGAGGTCCTCCTCCCTCCTGATCGAGTCGAGGTAGAAGGAGTTGCCGCCGTCGAGGATGACGTCCCCCTCGTCGAGGAGGGGTGTGAGCTCTTCGAGGACCCTGTCCACCGTCGCCCCCGCCGGAACGGATATGTAGATAACACGCGGCTGGTCGAGGAAGTCGACGAAGGGCTCGTAGCCGTCCACCACCTTCACGCCCTTTCTCTCAAGATGAGGCTTGGCGGACTTCGACTTTCCCACCACGGCGATGCCCTTCTCTTTCGCCTGAAGCGCGAGGTTTCCGCCCATTCTTCCCAGTCCCAGGATGCCCAGCTTCATATCTTTTGATTCGCTCAACTAAATCACCACCAATTCTCAGATTCGCTACGTCTCTAGGATGACGACTCTAGGCGTTCTATCAGGCTGTCCGACGCTCCTTCGGGAGCGCAAAGCAAATTGCCTCATCTTTCTTCGGTCATTCTTCTTTGATCGATCTTCTTGATCAATCGATTCGTCCCATCGGGTGACAGGAAATCCCCGGCCTCTTGGCGGCTGAGGTGGGGGTGGTGGCGTGGAAGGGGCGATGCGAGATCGCGCCGCCCCTCCTCATCGCCCTTCCCCCCTCCTCGTCCTTCCTCTTCACCATCACTTGGCCGAGACGACGGGCTGGAGCTTCGGCGGTCGCTCTCCCAGATCC